>JAABUQ010002088.1_pt1 | contig 40561 bp, 43 predicted proteins | sample 5560001 | NCBI WGS metagenome assembly JAABUQ01 (sample SAMN10711888, study PRJNA513371) | rock metagenome | isolation source: Antarctica rocks | place: Antarctica: Victoria Land, Finger Mt nord | collected 2015-12-18
GCCGGGCTGCTATTGCCGGGCGGTCGGGATGGCAGCCCCGACCGACAAGAAATGCCCGGAAAAACAGCATCTGCCGTGGCACGGTTCCTGCCTATGGGTGGCCAGGATCACAGGAGAGTCCGATGTCCCTGTTCGGCGCCATGAGTACCGCGATCAGCGGTCTGTCTGCGCAATCGAGCGCGTTCGGCAACATCAGCGACAACGTCGCCAACAGCCAGACGGTCGGTTTCAAGCGCATCGACACCAGCTTCACCGACTACCTGACGACGAGCACCGCCACGACGAACGACTCGGGCGCGGTCGCCGCCCGGCCGGACTACGTGAACAACGTGCAGGGCACCATATCGCAGACCGATGACCCGCTCGGTCTTGCGATCGCCAACCAGGGCTTCTTCGCCGTCAGCCAACAAAGCGGGGAAGTGAACAACCAGCCGACGTTCAACCCGCAGCAGTTCTACACGCGCGCCGGCGACTTCAAGATGGACAAGAACGGCTTCATCGTGAACAGCGCCGGCGATTTCCTCAACGGATGGTCCGTGAACCCCACCACGGGGGCGGTCAACCGCAACGCGATCGCGCCGATCCAGGTGAGCCAGACCGTCTACAACCCCGTGGCCAGCACGCAGGTCACGTTGTCGGCCAACCTGCCCGCGACACCGGCGGCGGGCGCGCCGATCTCCTCGCAGATCCAGGTCTATGACGGGCTCGGCACGGCACACACCGTTTCGCTCAACTGGAGCCAGAACGCCGCCAACGATTGGACCGTATCGGTCAATGCCCCGGACGACACGGCGGGACCGGCCCGTGGCACCGCGAGGGTTCAGTTCGGCGCGGCGAGTGGCAACGCCGTGCCGGATGGCACGGTGGGCAACATCTCGACCACGAGCGGCAGCGTGACCACCGGCGGCTATGCCGCCGGCGGCCCTGCGACGATGTCGTTCACCGCCGATTTCGGCTCCGGTCCGCAGAACATCCAGCTCAATCTCGGCACGTACGGCCAAGCGAACGGAGTCACGCAGTATGCCGGCACGCAGTACAACCTGCGCGGCCTGACGCAGAACGGCGTGCCGCCCGGCAGCTTCAGCAGCCTGGGCACCAGTGCAACCGGCGACATCACCGTCAACTACGACAACGGCCAATCCCGCGTCGTCGCCCGGGTCCCGGTGGTGACCTTCAACAATCCGGACGCCCTGCAGCGGCAAGACGGCCAGTCCTTCACCGCCACCGTCGACTCGGGCACCCCGCTTGCCGAGGATGCGGGCACCAACGGCGCCGGCAACCTCGTCATCAAATCGGTCGAGAGCTCGAACGTCGATATTGCGAGCGAGTTCAGCAAGCTCATCGTCGCGCAGCGCGCGTACTCGGCGAACACCAAGATGGTGACGACCGCCGACGAGTTGCTGCAGCAGACGATCGACATGAAGCGTTGAGCATGGACACTTCCCGATGAGCCTCGACGCGGCGCTGTCGATCGCGTCCGGCAGCCTGGCGAACATCAACCGCCAGCTCGCGCTGGTGTCGCAGAACGTCGCCAACGCCTCGACCCCGGGCTATGTTCGCGAGACCTCGACGCAGCAAAGCGTCACCGCGGACGGCGTCGGCATGGGCGTGCGCTCCGGCCCGGCGCAGCGCAGCATCGACGCGGTGCTGCAGGCCGGCGTGCTGAGCCAGAACGCCGCCGTCGCCGGCTTGCAGACCCGTCAGGCGGCGCTGCAGGCGATCGACACGGCGCAGGGCACGCCCGGCCAGGGCAGCGATCTGCCGAGCCTGCTCGGAGACGTGCAGGACGCGTTCACCACCCTCGCGGGAAATCCGGGGAACACGACGCAGCAGCAGGCGGTGGTCTCCGCCGCCGCGTCGCTCGCGGGCGGGATCAACGCGCTGAGCGGCGCCTACACGTCGCAACGCCAGGCGGCGCACGACGCGATCGCGAGCGATGTCGGCACCTTGAACGCGGCGCTCGGCACCGTGAACACGCTCACGCAACAGATCATCACGCTGAAAGCCGCGGGGCAGAGCACCGCCGATCTCGAGAATCAGCGCGACGCTTCGCTGCAAAGCGTCTCGCAGGTCGTCGATCTCAAGGTCCTGCAACAGGACAACGGCGCCTTGGTGCTCGATCTCGGCTCCGGGCTGAGCGTGGCGCCCGGGACGGCCAACCCGTTCTCCGTGGCGCCGGCCAGCATCGGTGCCGGCGCGTATTATCCCGGGGGCGGCATCCCCGGCATCATGCTCGGCGGCGCCGACGTGACGGCGCAGGTCACCGGTGGGTCGCTGGGTGCCAACATCGCCCTGCGAGACACGACTTTGCCGACGGACCAGGGCGAGCTTGACGAGTTCGCCCGAGGCCTCGCGTCGCGCTTCGACGCCCAGGGATTGCGGCTGTTCACCGATCCCGCGGGAGCGGTGCCGTCCGGTGGCGGTACGCCGCCGCAGGCGGGCTATGTCGGGTTCGCGGCGCAGGTCCAGGTAAATCCGGCGGTGCGTGCCAATCCCGCCGCGGTGCGGGACGGGACGCAGGCGGTGGCGGGCAGCCCGACCGGCGCCAGCGCCTTCACGCCGAACCCGCCCGGCGGGCCGGCGGGCTTCACCGGCCTGACCTCGCGCGTGCTGGACTACGCATTCGGCAATCAGGTGCGGAGCGGAGTGCCGCAACCGGGGCTCAATGCGGCAGGCCTGGGACCGACCGGCTCCCTGGCCGCGCCCTATGGCGGCACCGGCAGCCTCGCCACGCTGGCGACGGCGCTGGTGGGGGCGCAGGCGCAGGACAGTGCGGCCACGACCAGCCAGCTCGCCTCCGAGCAGGCGGTGCAGACCAGCCTGCAGGGCAAGCTCGCGTCCGAGAGCGGGGTCAGCATCGATACCGAGATGTCGACGATGGTGCAGCTGCAGAACGCCTACGGCGCCAGCGCCCGGCTGATCTCGGCGGCGCAGGCGATGTGGACCCAGTTGCTGGGCACGGTGCAGTAATGCGGGTTCGACGATGACGGTGACCGGAGCAGGCGCGTCCGGATACGGAACGCTGAGCCGCCTGGTCGGCGACAGCGCGAGCATCCGCCAGACGCTCGACACGCTCAATCAGCAGGCCGCGACCCTGCGGATCGCCGACAGCTACGCTGGGCTCGGCGCGGGCGCTCGCACCTCGCTCGACCTGCGCCCGCTCATCGCGCACCAGAAGACCTGGCAAGACGGCATCGACGCCGCGACCGGGCAGATGCAGGTCGCGCAGACCGCGATGACGCAGATCCAGCAAGTTGCGTCCAGCCTCTATGCCCAGCTCAACAGTCTGAACGGGCTGAGCGCGCAAGCCGTGGACACGCTGGCGGCTTCGGCGCGGCAATCGCTGCAGCAGGTTGCCGGGTTGCTCGACTCGAAGGATGGCGACAACTACGTGTTCGGCGGCCAGGACACCGCCAATCCGCCGGTGCCCAATCCCGACCAGATCACGTCCAGCGGGTTCTACACGCAGATCAGCGCGGCGGTCGCCGGGCTCGGCGCCAACGCGGCTCCGGTGACCGCGTCGACGCTCGGGATCGCGGGCTCCAATGCCGCCGGAACGTGCCCGTTCTCCGCGTCCCTCTCGCAGCCGGCGGCCTCGATCCCGGCGGCGACCGTCGAGACCGGCGAGGCGCAGCGTTCCCAGATCGGGCTGCTGGCCAGCGCCAACAGCTTCGCGACCTCCACCGGCAGTTCGACAACCGGCTCATACATGCGTGACGTGCTGCGCGCGTTGGCCACCATCGGGTCGCTCAGCAGCAGCCAGATCGGCGCCGGCGGCTTTCAGGGCCTGGTGCAGGACACCCGAACCAGCCTCGCGCGATGTCGGCGATGGGCAACGACGTCGGCGTGCTCGGCAACACGCAGGCCCGGCTCGCCACCACCAAGACGCAGCTTGCGGACGCGGCGACCGCGCTCACCAACCAGGTGTCCTCGGCCGAGCAGGTGGACATGGCGGCGACGCTGTCGCGCATCACCCAGACGCAAACCCAGCTGCAGGCCTCCTACCAGCTCATCGCCGGATCCAGCGGCCTCTCGCTGGTCAAATATCTCTCCGGTTGACGTCGCGAAATCTCCGGGCGGCTTCACGCTCCCTTAACCACGGTGCGCCAATATGGCGACAAGCCCGCAAAAATGCGGGGGCATGTGAACATATTGGACACGTAAGGTAAGACACCATGTCCCTGAACTCTGTGAACACCAACTCCGGCGCGATGATCGCGCTGCAGTCGCTGAACCGCACCAACGACCAGCTGGCGTCGGTACAGAAGCAGATCTCCACCGGCTATCGTGTGTCGGACGCCACCGATGACGGCGCCGCCTTCGCGATCGCCCAGCGGGTGCGCTCCGACGTAAGCTCGCTGACCAGCGCGAACCAGCAGCTCGGCAACGTCAAGGGCCTGGTGACGGTGACCACCAAGACCCTCACCGACGTGCAGGGCACGATGGACAAGATGCGTGGCCTGCTCGTCAAGCTGGCGGACGGCAACACGCAAGGCGACGCGCGGACGCAGGACATCACGAGCTACAAACAGATGCTCGCCACCGTCAAGTCGAACATCTCCGATGCCTCGTACAGCGGCAAGACGCTGATCGGCAACATCGGGTCCGGCACGTCCGGGTTCGGGGCGGTCGACGTGGTGCGCAATGAAGTCGGCGCGACTTACAACATTGCCACCTTCAGCGGCTCGGCGCTGTATTCCGCGCTCACCAATACCGCCGCTCTAACCAACGCCGCCGGCGCCGCCGCGCTGATCACCGCGGGCGGGACTTTCATCGCGAAGTACAGCACGGTCGGCACGCAGCTCAACAGCTACGGCGCCGCTTCCAACTACATCGACAGCCAGGTGAGCTTCAACAACGACAAGATCGACGCGCTGAACAGTGGCCTCGGCTCACTGGTCGACGCGGACTTGGCCAAGGAGTCGGCGCAGATGCAGGCGCTGCAAATCCGCCAGCAGTTGGGAACCCAGTCGCTGTCGATCGCCAACCAGGCGCCGCAAAGCCTGCTCAGCTTGTTCAAGTAACCCATCGGTGGGGGCGGGCAGGACGCCGGCCCCCACGACGACCGCACCGCCGGCGCGCCGGCGCCACGACGCCGCGAAGGGCCGCAGGTGTCGCGAACCAGGAACGCACGTGATGTCGAACCTCGTATTGGAGCTGCGCCCAGGCGAGACGATGATCGTCAACGGCGCGCCGATCCGCTTTCGGACGAAATCTCGTATCGAGCTGACCGCGAAGGCGCGCTTCCTGTTCGGCAAGCAGATCATGCCGCCGGACCAGGCCGACAGCCCGGCCCGGCGCATCTATTTCGCCCTGCAATCCGCCTATATCGGCTCCGACGAGGAGCGCGTGCGGGGGCTCGCCGGCGCGCGCACGTTGATCGGGGAGTTCAAGGCCGCGACTACGTCGGCATTGGCATGCGAGATCCTCGATCGCGCGCTGGCCCATGCGGAGGCGGACGATTGCTACCAGGCGCTGAAGCTCGCGCGCCGGATTATCAGACACGAGGATTCGGTGCTCGGCCGCGCGCCCGCGCCGCCCCGGGCCGCGGATGCCCACGAACAGCAGGAACTCGCATGCAGACCCTGACGCGCGCCGCGCGCGCCTACGAGACCGCCTCCGCCCACCGGAGCCCGCGCGAGCAGGAGGCGGATGTGTTCCGCCGCGCCAACGGCGCGCTGCGCTCGGGGCGCAACGAGGGGCCGATCGCGCGCGTGAAGGCCCTCGCCGACAACCGCCGGCTCTGGATGACGGTTGTCGACCTGCTGCGCGATCCGGACAACGCGCTGCCGACCGACCTGCGCGCGTCCATGATCTCGGTCGGGCTGGCGGTGCAACGCGAGATGAATGGCGATGCACCCGATTTCGACTTCCTGATCGGGGTGAACGAGAACATCGCGGCCGGCCTCGCCGCCATGCCGCAGAGTTCCTGAACTTCGCGACGGACGCCAGGCTTGACCGAGCTGCGCTCGTGCCCGGACCGGCTCAAAAGGAGCTTGTGATGAATGCCCCTTCCGGTCTTGACGTTCCGGGTCTGGCCGACGTCGGCGTGCTGATGCGTCGCGCAAGCACGCTGCTGCAGGAAGGGCGGACCGGCGCCGCCCGACCGCTGTTGGCGGCGGTCCGGCGCATGGCCCCGCCCTCGGCCGAGATCGCTCATCTTTCGGCGCGGCTCGCGATGTGTGATGGGCGATTGGCCGAGGCAACCGACGAACTCGACGGAGCGATCGCACTCGAACCAGGCGACGCGGCGCTGCGCAAGCTGCGCGCGGAACTGCGCCTGCGTTGCGAGGACCTGCCCGGCGCGGCGACGGACGCAGCGGAGGCGGTGGTCCTGCAAGGCTCCGACCCCGCTGCCAAGGCGCTGCTGGGCGTTGTCCTGCTGCGGCTCGGCTCCGCCGCGGACGCCGCCGCGTGTCTCGCCGAGGCGGTCCGGACAGAGCCGGCCAATGCGGCCTTTGTTCAGGGGCTCGCGGCCGCATTGGAGGTGTTGGAGGACTTCGCCCAGGCCTCGGCCGTTCTGGACGCGGGCATCGTTGCCTGCCCGCACGCCACGGCGCTGCGCAACGATGCGGTCCTGTTGCGTATTCGTCAGGGTGATTGCGACGGCGCTCTTGCCTGCGCCGAGGCGGCGCGTCGCCTCGGCGTCGCCGATGCATGCACGTTCGGGCTGAAAGGGCACGCGCTCTCCACCCTCGGGCGGCACGACGAAGCGGGGGAGAGCTACCAGGAAGCCCTCAAGCTGGCGCCCGAAGACCCCTACGTCCGCCATCTCGTGGCCGCCTCGGGCGCGCTTCCCGGAGCGTCGCGCGCCCCGGAGCCCTACTTGCGGGCGGTGTTCAACGGCTACGCGGCGCGCTTCGAGGCGCACATCCTGGCACTCGGGTATCGGGTTCCCGGGCTCGTCCGCGGCGCGCTGCTTCGGCATCTGCCGCTCCTCGATCAGGGCGTAGCCGCGGGGCCGGTGCTCGATCTCGGGTGCGGCACGGGCCTGATGGCGGTTGCCTGCTCGGACTTGCCGCTCGGTCCCTGGGAAGGCATCGACATCTCATCCGGCATGCTCGCCGAGGCGGCCGCCAAGGGCAGCTACGACGCTCTGCACGAGGCCGATCTCGTTGGTTGGCTCGGCGCCGAGCAGCGGCGCTGGGCGATCATCCTGGCAGCCGACGTGTTCTGCTACTTCGGCGCGCTCGAGGAGACGTTCGTGCATGTTCGCCGATGCCTGGGCGTCAACGGCCTCTTCATTCTGTCGCTGGAGGAACGGATCGAGGCGCCCGAGGGCGCCGAGGACGGCTCTCCCGGCTGGGTGCTGCGGCGACAAGGCCGCTACGCGCACGAACTCCGCTACCTCGAAACCGCGGCGCGACGCGCAGGCTTGCGGGTGCGCGAGCTCGACCGGCAGGTGCTGCGACGCGATGGCGGCCTGCCCGTGCCCGGACTTCTCGCCGTGCTCGAACGCGCACACTGAGCGATGGCGACGCTCGCTCGCCTGGCGTCGCAGGTGTCGGCCGATCACTCGCCGCGCTGGCAAGCGCCGCTTCGGGCGGCACAAACCCTGCGTTCCGCCGGTCGGTCCAGGGATGCGCAAGCGGCATACGAGGCGGTCATCGACATCAATCCGGTGCAGCCGGAGGCGCTGCTCGGCCTCGCCGCACTGCTCATGACCGCCGGGCAGGATCTGCCACGGGCGCAGCTGCTGCTGCTTCGTTGCTGCGGCGCCGTGCCCGGCCGCGCCGAGGCCTGGGACGCGCTCGGCGTCTCGCTCGTGCTCACGGGCGATCTCGCCGCGGCGGAGTCGGCCTTCGCCGAGGCGCAGCGGCTCGCGCCCGCGGTCATCGATTACGCGCTGCATCGCGCCGAGGCGGCGCACGCGGTCGGCACGACGGTTGCCGAACTGGCGCGGCTCGGCGCGCTACTGGAACGCGACCCGCTCGATGTGCCCTCGCTCGCGGCCCGCGCATTGTTGTCGAAGTGTCAGGGCGATTACGCCGCCGCCGCCGATCTGCTGGAAATGGCGACGGCATTACGACCCGATTCGGCCGCTATCCTGGCGCTGCTTGCGAGCGTGTTCGGAGCGTTGAACCGGCCGGCGCAGGCGGAAGCCATGCTGGCCCGGGTGACCGCGCTCGATCCCGACAATCCGCAACCGAAGAACGACCGCGCGGTGATGCTGCTCCGCATGCAACGCCCCGCCGCGGCCCGCACGCTGCTGCTCGACCTTGTCGCCGAGCAGGGAGCGCAGCTTGGCGCCCTGTGCAACCTGGCGAACGCCTACGTGGCCTTGGGCGAACAGGATCAGGCGGTCTGCACGGCGGAAGCCGCGATCGCGCTGGCGCCGGACGCGCATCTGCCGCGCCGCACGCTTTGCAACGCGCTGCCGTATCGGCAGGGCGTCGGCGGAGCGGCACTGCTCGATGCCGCGCGGGCCTGCGCCGAGCGGCTGCCCCGCGCGCCCCGAGCGCCCTGGGCCAATGCAGCGGACCCGGACCGCCGGCTGCGTCTCGGGCTGCTGTCGGGGTCGCTGAAGGTGCATCCCGTCGGTTGGCTGACGCTCGCCGGGTTCGAGGCGCTGGAGCCCCGCGCGTTCGAACTCGTCGGCCTGGCGCAAGCGACCGCGAACGATCCGATGGCGCGCCGCTTCCGCAGCATCGCGCGTGACTGGTGCGACGTGAGCGCGGTCGATGATCGAGCTCTGGCCGAACTTGCGCGCGCGCGCGGCATCGACATCCTGATCGACCTCGGCGGCTACGGCGAGGCCGGCCGCATGGGGGCCTGCGCGTGGCGACTCGCCCCGGTGCAGATGAAGTGGGTGGGCATGCAGAACCACAGCACCGGGCTGCCCGAGATGGACTGGTTCATCACGGACCGATGGGAAACGCCCCCCGGCTTCGAGCCGTTCTACACCGAGCGCCTGCTGCGCCTGACCGACGGATATGTTTGCTACAGCCCACCCGTCGACGCCCCCGACGTGGCGCCGCTGCCCTTGCTGCAGAACGGCTTCGTCACGTTCGGCTGCTTCAACAACCTCGCCAAGATCACGCCCGCGGTGATCGCGACGTGGGCGAGCATTCTGCAGCGTTTGCCGACATCGCGGCTGATCCTCAAATCGCACCCGTTCAACGACGCGCCGACGCGGGATCGCATGCAGGCGGCGTTTGCCGCGCACGGCATCGCCGCCGAGCGGATCGAGCCGCAGGGGGCGTCGCCACACCGTCGGTTGCTCGCCGAGTACGGCCGGGTCGATATCGTGCTCGACCCGTTCCCCTACTCCGGCGGGCTCACGACGTGCGAGGCGCTCTGGATGGGAGTTCCTGTGCTGACCTTACCGGGCGAAACCTTCGCGTCCCGCCACAGCACAAGCCACCTCTGCAATATCGGCTTGGACGACTGGGTGGCAGCGGATCGCGCGTCCTACGCGGCGATGGCGGCCGAGAAGGTTAGCGATCCGGCAGCCCTGGCCGATTTGCGCTCCGGGTTGCGCGCGCGCATGCGCGCCAGTCCGCTCTGCGACGGTCCCCGCTTCGGTCGGAATCTCGGTGCGGCGTTACGCCTGGCCTGGCAGGCCTGGTGCCGCGACCAGGTTCCGCCGACGCTCAGGCCGGATGCCAGTTGAAGCGCGCCCCGAGCCAGCGACGAAGCTCCAGGATCGCGTCCGGATCGGCGGCGACGGCCGCCGTGTTCGTGGCCGCTCCCTGGCCGGCGAGGGGGCGCACGGCGGCCGCGGCCGCCACCGATTGCAGTTCCGGGGCGACGACCGCTTGCGCCCCCGCGCGGCGCCATAGCGCCACCCTGGCCGCCGGCGTCAATTGCGGGAGCACCAACCCGAAGTCGAGGCGGGCCGCGGACGCCGCGGCAATCCACGCATCGTAGAGCCGGCCGTTGGGACCGGTCCGGCGGGCGCCGGCATGGAGCTCGCTGATATCGGGCAATTCCGGAAACAGGGCATCGCGCGTCGGCGTGCCGTCAGGGTTGAGCGGGCGAAGCGAGAACAGCGGCCTCGCACCCACCTCGGCAAGCGCCGACAACCGCTCCGGAACGTTGCGGCCGGAGACGAACACGAGGTCGACCTCGCGGCGAGCGAACGCGTCGCGCACGACGGCCGTCTCCATCAGCCCAAACACCGCGACCGGGTTCGCGCCGATGAGATCGAGCGCCAGCAATGCCGCCATCTCGGGTCCCGAGGGGCCGGCGGCGGCGACCCGGAGTCCTTGGCCGGGCAGACCGACCCCGGGCCGTCCCGCCACGATGGCCGGCGCGACCCCGGCCATCACCGGCACCCAGTGTCCCGCATCGAACCGCGCGCGCGGGTCGCCGGCGAGCCAGGCCAGCGCCGCAGTGCCCGGAACAAGCAGGACGGTGCTGCCGTCCGGGGCGACTCGCGCATCGAACTGGTTCGCCCCGGTCACCCCATCGGCACCACCGGCCCTCACCACACGCACGGGCGCGCCCTGTGGCAGGAAGCGCGTCAGAAGCGGTGTGATCAGGCGGCTCCAGGCGTTGAGCTCGCCCTGGTCAGGCCCGGCAACGAGGATCGACACCTCGTCGGGAAACGGCGCCGCACGGGCCGCACCGGCCGTCGCGAGGCTCGGTAGACCGGCCAGGAACTTCAGCGCGCGGCGCCGGTCGGGGCGCGACGGGGCGTCGGGCATGGCTTCTCCTGCGAGAGCATCGATTCGGCAACTCCCAGGTCTTCCTACGCGCAAGCCGCCCGATGTCAAACCGCCCGGATGTTCGCAGATCGGCTGGAGTAGGCGCTATGCGTCGTAGGAGATCAGTGCTTCGCAGGGCACGTCGAGGCGTGCGCGGCCGCGCAGAAAGCTGAGTTCGATCAACGCCGCAGCGGCGGGCACTTCGGCGCCGACCTTGCGCAGCAAGGCAATACCCGCCGCCATGGTACCCCCGGTCGCGAGCAAATCGTCCACCACGACGATGCGCTGGCCCGGTTGCACCGCGTCAGCCTGTATCTCGATGCGATCGGAGCCGTACTCCAGCGCGTAGTCGAGGCCGATCGTGGCTCCCGGCAGCTTGCCACGCTTGCGGAGCATCAGAAATCCGCAGCCAAGCTTCAGAGCGAGCGGTGCCGCGATCAGGAAGCCGCGACTCTCGACGCCGGCGACCAGGTCCGGATGATACGCACGCACCGCGCGGGCCATGCGTCCCATCGCCACTTGCCAGGCATCGGCGTTCCGGAGCAGCGTCGAGATGTCGTAGAACAGAATGCCCGGCTTCGGAAAATCCGGAATGCCCGTGACGTGATCTTTCAGGTCCATGCGGGCACTCCGGGACTACCTTCCGCCGGTTTAGAGCGTGACCCTCCGGCGGGCAATCACGGGTTTGCGCCACGGCGGAGAGGCGGTAAACGCAATCGATGCCGCGCATCCTTGTCGCAACCGTCGCCGGCGTGGCCGGGTTCGTCGCGTATGTCGTCTCGGCCGTGACGCTGGCCGACGTTGTCGAACATCTGCATTGGAGCGTGCAGGCGCTCTACTTCCTGGCAGCCGGCGTGCTGTGGACGCTTCCCGCGCGCTGGCTCATGTACTGGGCGGCGAGACGATGACGCCTTCGGCCCTGCATCATGGCCGGCGGCTAGCGGGACGGGCGGCCGACGCCGTGATAGTCGAAGCCGGCCTCCCGCATCGCCGCGGGATCGTAGACGTTCCGCAAGTCGACCACCACGCGCCCACGCATCGCGCCGCGTAGCCGCTCCGGGCCGATGGCGCGGAACTCGTTCCATTCGGTGACGATCACCAGCGCATCCGCACCCTCCGCGGCGTGCAGTGCGTCACGGCAGTAGACCAGTTTCTCGGGGAGCACGTGTTTCGCCTGCTCCATGCCTTCCGGGTCGAAGGCGCGTATCGTTGCGCCGTCCTCGGCCAGGCGCGCCAGGATCGGGATCGAGGGCGCGTCGCGCATGTCGTCGGTCTCGGGCTTGAAGGTAAGGCCCAACACCCCGATGGTACGGCCGCGCACCGAGCCGCCGCAAGCGGCGATGATGCGCGCGGCCATGCCTGCCTTGCGTGCGTCGTTCACCGCGACGACGGTCTCCACCAGCCGCGACGGCGCGCCGTGGTCTTGCGCGATGCGCGCCAGGGCCATGGTGTCCTTCGGGAAGCAGGAACCGCCGAAGCCGGGGCCGGGGTGGAGGAACTTGCGCCCGATCCGTCCGTCCAGCCCGATGCCCCGGGCCACGTCGTGCACGTCGGCGCCCGAGCGTTCGCACAAATCCGCCATCTCGTTGATGAACGTCACCTTCATCGCCAGGAACGCATTCGCGGCATATTTGGTGAGCTCGGCCGTCTCGATGCCGGTGAACACGATCGGCGCCTCGATGAGATAGAGCGGCCGGTAGACCCGCCGCAGCACCTCGCGTGCGCGATCGCTCTCGGCGCCGATGATCACGCGGTCCGGCCGCATGAAATCGCCGATCGCGCTGCCCTCGCGAAGGAACTCGGGATTTGATGCCACGTCGAAGTCGAGGGTGGGGAGAACGCCGCGCATGATCTCGGCGATGCGGCGGCCGGTGCCGACCGGAACCGTCGACTTGGTGACGATCACCGCGTAGTCGGTCAGCGCTCGCGCGACCTGCTCGGCGGCGGCGTAGACGTGGCTCAGGTCGGCGTGACCGTCACCCCGCCGGGCCGGCGTGCCGACGGCGATGAACACCGCTTCGACGCCCGACAGCGCCTGCGCGAGGTCGTTGCCGAAACTGAGGCGTCCCGCCGCGACGTTCTCGGAAACCAGGCGCTCGAGCCCCGGCTCGTAGATCGGCATTCGCCCGGCGCGAAGCGAGGCGAGCTTGTCGGCGCTGGTTTCGACCACGCAGACGTCGGTGCCGAACTCCGCGAAACAGGCCGCCGACACGAGCCCGACATAGCCGCCCCCGATCATGGCGATGCGCACGCGGAAACGCTCCCCTCAAATATCGCGCGTATTCAGCACAGGCGAGGCGTGCGTGTCATTGTTTTCGCGGCCTGCGGGCCGCCTCTTCAAGCGCGAGTTGTTCCTGCCCTTGGCGTGTCACGCGCTCAGTCTCGCGCTTTCGCGCCAGCGCGTCCTCGGCCGCCTCATGCGCGCTTTGAGCAAGGGTCGCGACCGCACGGGCTCGTGCGGTCTCGGCCAGGCTGCGCTCGTAGGCGGCAATCGTCTGCCGCAGCCGCTCACGCGCTATCGGCAGCCAAGCCGCGAATGCCTCCACCGCCGCGTCTCCGGCATCGAGGCGCTCGGCCGCGTCACGCTCCTGCGTGATGGCCGCCTCCGAGCGCACCCGCGCTGTCTCGGCCGCGTCCTCGGCCGCAAGGCAAACCGCCAGCGCGCGCCGCGCCTCATCGAGCGCGATCTGGCGCACCCGAACCAGGGCGTCCAAGGGATCACGGGGCATCGATCGGCCGCTCCGGGGGAGTTCCGTCAAGCGCGCGCGCCAGCATCGCGAACCCTTCCTCCAGGCTGGAGCGCTCATGACGCTGCTGGAGCATCGCCTCGATCCGCGGCGCAAGAGCCAGGGCCTCGTCGACCGCGGGGTCCGAGCCCGGCCGATACGCGCCGAGCCGGACGAGGTCGATCATCTCGCCATGCAACGCGAGAATGGATCGCGCGCGCTGCGTCAGCAGGTTCTCCTCGGGTCCGTTGCAGCCGGGCACCGTGCGCGACAACGATCGCAGCACGTCCACCGCCGGGTAGCGTCCGCGCTCGCCGATCCGGCGGTCCAGGATCACGTGCCCGTCGAGAATGCCGCGCACCGCGTCGGCCACGGGTTCGTTATGATCGTCTCCCTCCACCAGGACGGTGAACAGCCCGGTGATGTGCCCGAGCGGTTTGCCTGCGTGCTGTCGCCCCGGCCCGGCGCGCTCGAGCAAGCGCGGCAGTTCGGCGAACACGCTCGGCGGATATCCGCGGGTCGCGGGCGGCTCGCCGGCGGAAAGGCCGATTTCGCGGAGTGCGAGGCAGAACCGGGTGACGCTGTCCATCATCAAGAGCACGGACTGTCCCTCATCGCGGAAGTGCTCGGCGACGGCCATGGCCGTGTAGGCGGCTTCGCGCCGCATCAACGGCGGCGAGTCGGAGGTGGCGACGACAACGACGGAGCGCGCAAGGCCCTCGGCACCGAGTTCATCCTCGACGAACTCGCGCACTTCGCGTCCGCGTTCGCCCACGAGCGCGAGGACGGCCACGTCGCGGGCGGTGTGTCGCGCCAGCATGCCAAGCAGCGTGGACTTACCGACGCCGGAGCCGGCGAACAGCCCCAGTCGCTGCCCTTGCCGGCACGTGGTGAAACAGTTCAGCGCGCGCACCCCGAGGTCGAGCCTCGGGCCGAGCCTGCCGCGGGTTCCGGCATCGGGTGGCGCGGCGCGGATCTGCCGGAGCGCACCACCCGGCGGCAAAGGACCCCGCCCGTCGAGAGGAGCCCCGAGCGGGTCGACGACCCGACCGAGCCATCCGGAAGAAACCGCGAGGCAGGCACCGGCAACCGGCGCTGCAAGCGGGCTCCGGCGTTGCAGAACGACCCCGCTACCCGGCCCGATCCCGTCGAGCGAGTCGAACGGCATTGCCTCTGCCGTCCCGTCGTGGAAGGCAACGACCTCGGACACCACGCCCCGCCCGTCCCGATTGCGGATCACAACCCGGTCGCCGACGGTAAGATACTGGGAAAGGCCCTGCACCCGAGCACACAGTCCGGCCGCTCCGCCGACGTGGCCGTTGAACGTAAGTGCGCCGATTGCCTGCAGCCTTGCTCGACCCTCACGGATGCGCGGCACCGCGCCCGGCTGCCTAGATAATCTTTTCTCGTCCAATTTTAATACCTAGCGTTCAATTTGTTCTAGTCATGTTCCGTGAAATCGCGCTCGTTTTCGAGAAAGCTGCCCCAAAAAGGCGAATAATTTGTGGCATTCCACACGCCCGGGTGGTAAACACGGACATTCTCGATGAGGAAAGCAACTTATGCGTGTCCTGCTGATTGAAGATGATCTTACCGCGGCTCGCGGACTTTCGCTCATGCTAAAATCCGGCGGTGCCGTCGTTGACCAGGCCGATACGGGCGAGGAAGCGCTCGAATTGGTGCGCCATTACGATTACGACATCGTTCTCCTGGATCTCATGCTCCCGGACATCGAGGGTTACGAGGTGGTCCGCCGGATGCGCGCGGCCCGCGTGGATACGCCGGTGCTTATCGTCTCCGGCCTGTCGCGACCGCAGGCGAAAGTGAAGGGGCTCGCGATGGGGGCCGACGATTTTCTCACCAAGCCGTTCGACAAGGCAGAGTTGCAAGCGCGCATCCAGGCCGTGGTGCGTCGTAGCAAGGGCTTCAGCCAACCGACACTGCGGGTTGGGCCTCTGATGCTGAACCTGGATAGCCGAGAGGTATCCGTCGACGGCCGGCCCGTGCATCTTACCGGAAAAGAGTATGCGATCCTTGAGCTGCTCGTGCTGCGCAAGGGCATGGTGCTCACCAAGGAAGCTTTTCTCAATCATCTCTACGGCGGAATGGATGAGCCAGAGATGAAGATCATCGACGTTTTCGTTTGCAAGCTGCGCAAGAAGCTGGCGCAGGCGGGAGGCGATGGTCTTATCGGCACGGTCTGGGGTCGGGGTTACATGGTTCGCGAGCCAGCCACGCCGGATCAGGCCCATTCGATGGCGCCCGCCGAAATTTCCGTCGAGCTGCACTCGTCCGTCATGCCTGTCGGACTTTCGGCCGATGCCGTCCTGAGTGCAGCCTAACCGGACGAGATCGTGAACGGCGTTGGGGAGAGCTGCTCAGCGCAGCGCGAGCAGCTTTCCCTCGTCCGTCACGATCAGCACCGTGCGATCCGCCACCGTGGGGCCGAGTGACGCCGCGCCGGAGAGCATCTGCCGCCCAAGGATCTTTCCCGAGTAGGGGCTGATTGCCAGCGCCTGCTCGTTGGTGCTCACCGCGATCAGCCGGTCGCCGACCAGAATGGGACCGAACCATAGGATCGGATCGGTTTGCTTCTCCTCGTCGTCGTAACGCGGCAGATCGCTGACCCAGGCAACGCGACCATCGCGGCGCTGCAAGGCGGCGATCTGCTGATCGGCGGATATGACGAAGAGCCAATCGCCCGCCACCCACGGCGAGTCCTCGCCGGACACTTCGCGCTCCCAAAGCCTGCGTCCCGAACGCAGATCGATTGCGACCAGCAGCCCGCCGAGGCCGACCGCGTAGACCGCGCCATCGGCGATGGCGGGCAGCCCGCGGATGGCCGAGATATCCGAGAAACTGCTTCGCCCGCTCGACCCTGCCAGGCTGTCGGTCCAGACGACGTCCCCCGTTTCGGCGCGCAACGCCGCGAGTTCGCCCGAGCCGAAGCCGGCGACAACGAGCCCGTCGGAGAAAGCGGGGGCGGGCTGGCCCAGCATGCTTGCCGTCGTCGAGGCCGCTTGATGCGTCCAAAGCGGACGTCCGTCGTCCGGAGCAAGCGCCGCCAGCTTGCCGTCCAGCGTTACCACGAACAGCCGGCCCTCGCTCACGGTTGGCGACGAGCGGGCCGGAGCGCCGATGTTGCGCCGCCAGCGCACGGCGCCCTTGCTTACATCGTAGGCCACGAGTTCGGCCAAGCCGTTCGCTGCGTAAAGCGTTCCTCCGTCGACGGCGAGGCCGCCGCCGACATTCGTGCTGTCGTCGTTTTCGTCCTTGGTGTCGGCCCGCCAGTGCCGGCGGCCCGTCGCAAGGTCGAAAGCAGTGACCACCCCATCGGGGTCCATCGTGTATACGGTGCCCCCGGCGACGACCGGCTGGGCGAGGATCTTGCTGCGGTAGCCCGCGCTGCTGCCGATGTCCGCGCGCCATACCTCGGTGAGCCGCTCGCCCGCCGCGAGATGTCCCATGACATGCGCGGGGTTCCCGCCGGCCTGCGGCCAAGCCGCGTTGAGCGTCGGCGGCGGCAGCGCGACACGCGGGGTCGCCCCCGCGTCGTCCACCTGCAAGCCGCGCCGTTCGGCCATCACCGGCTCGCGCTTGCCCGGAATCTTCGGCTTGCGCTCATCGAAAAGCCCGCAGCCGGCAAGGGCGAACGGCAGGGTCAAAGCCGCACGACGGCTCAGCCTGCCCCCGCGTGAGGGCCCACGGCCGCCTCGATCTTTCACGCCTACCCTCCCAGCCGGTTCAGCAATCCATTTGCCCGCCCGCGCACGCCGTCCGGTGCAACCGGGTCCTGGGCCAACCGGCGGAAAAGGTCCTTCGCCGGCCCCGTTCTCCCGGTCCGCATCTCCAGCAATCCCTGGGCTTCAAGGGCCAGGGCGTGCCACGGATTGTCCGAAGCGGTGAGCGGCTTGAGCCTCGCCTCCAACACGGCCGGGTCGCCGGCATCGAGCTGACGCTGGACCGCACTCAAGCTGGCCAAATCGCGCAGGAACGGGTCGGCCGACCCATCTGCGGCGACCGCGTCCCATATCGTCACCGCAACAGGCAGATTGCCGGCATCCGCGATCAAGGCGGCCGCTCGTAGCCGAGCCAGCGTCGCGTAGCCTTCCGGCGCCTTGCCAGCCAACAGCGCAAACGCGCTCCCGGCTTCCGCACGACCCTGAGTTTCCCCGGGACGCAGTCTGTCGGCAGCGGACATCGCCGCGATGTAGGACGTCGCCGTTTCCGCGGCGCGGCGCCCCTCCCACCAAGTCCAGCCCTGCCAACCGGCGACCGCGGCGACGATGAGCAACCCGCCCGCGACGATGGCTCCGCCATGCCGCTTGAGCAATCGCTGCGCACGTTCGGCGCGAAGGTCTTCCTCGACCTCGTCGAAGATGTCGACCACATACCCTCTCGATAGAACCCCAACTCGTCAGAACACGACGATCGCGCCGGACCATAACGACGGGGATGGAGCCGAGTAAATAGCTCCACGACATCGGCACATTACGCTTGATTCAGCTTTTGATGCCAAAAAGCTAGCATGCTTCGTTCCCTCGGTGCCGCAAGCGCCACTTTCGCCACGCTGCTGCTGCTCGCCGGGTGCAATGTGCCCTGGCCGGAGCCGCCGGGCATCTTGCTGGCCGCCGACGCCGCCGCCATCCCGGTTGTCCATCGCGATCTGTTCGATGTCGTATACTCGACGCTGACCGGCAAGGATTGTTCGGTCGTACGGCTCGATCGCGTGCAGACTTACTGCCGTCCGATCGAGCCGCCCCCGCCCCCTCCGCGTTACTGCACCCCTAGTCTCGGCCGGGTGGATTGCTGGGCGGGAACGGTGCAACCGCCCAGCCTCGGACGGCCCGTCGCAGACGGCCCGAGCCGGCTTAGCCCCGCCCAGGAACAGGATCGGACACGAAGCTGGCCGCCGCTCTGATGCGCAGCCCGCGCTTATGGATAGACGCCTTGATGGGTAGACGGCGACCGATTGCGCTTGACGGCAGCACCGCTCCGAGGAATCAGCCCCGTATGTCGCGATTCCCCTCGGTGTTTGTTCCGTTTGCCGCCGCGGGCGGGTCGGCCCACGGGCGAGCCGTCGGGGGGGCCGGATACGCGGCGCTGGCGCTCGGCCTGATTTTCCTCCTGGGTATCGTCGCGGCATCGGTTTGGCTGTCCGCGGCCAATCGCGGGGCTCTGGAGTCCGTTATCCGCGAGCGCACGCTGCTCGCGGCGACCAACACGGTGGTTACCGCAGTCGACCAGGCCGAGACGGGGCAGCGCGGTTTCCTGCTCACCGGCAAGGAAGGCTATCTGCAGCCGTTTACCGCCGCCAAGAAGAGTCTGCCGTCCCTGCTCGCCACGTTGGAGAACCTGGCCGGACCCGATCCCGCCTTGCTCGGCGAAATCCGCAATCTGCGACCGGTGATCGCCGACAAGCTGTCCGAATTGAACGAAACGGTGGATTTGGTGCGGCGGGGCGACCGGAAAGCCGCCCTGACCCTGGTGCAAACCGACCGCGGTCAGCGCGACACGGAGGCCATCCGCGCAACTACCGATCGGATGCAGGAACGCCAGCGAGTGATTATCGATGCCCGCCTCGCCGACATCATCGGTCGCGGCAGGGCCCTGATCGCCATCGATACCGCCGGCCTTGCTGGCCTGGTGCTTTTGGCCGCGTTCATCGCATACGGTATCCGTCGCCACATGACGGCTTTGCGGGCGGCGCAGATCGACCTCGAAGTCGCCAACCGAAGCTTGGAGACGAGCAACGTCACGCTCGAGCACACCGTGCAAATCCGCACCGCCGACCTCACCGAAGCGAACGAGGAGATCCAGCGCTTCGCCTACATCGTATCGCACGACCTCCGGGCGCCGCTGGTAAACATCATGGGCTTCACCAGTGAGCTGGAGGCCGCCACCGGCACGCTCGCTTCCTACGTGACCGACCCCAAGCCAAGACAACCAGGCGAACTGCCGGCGGACGTTGCAGCCGCGGCCAACGACGACATTCCGGAGGCGATCCGGTTCATCAAGGCCTCCACTGCGAAGATGGACCGTTTGATCGGCGCCATCCTGCGCCTCTCGCGCGAGGGGCGGCGGGTGCTGAGGCCGGAGCGGCTTGACATGCGGCAGGTGCTCGTAGGCATCGTCGAAACGCTTCAGCATCAGGCCGTGCAGCGGAACGCCGAGGTGTCGGTGGAAGAGCTACCCGCACTGAACATTGACCGGTTAGCCGCCGAGCAGATTTTCGGTAATCTTATGGAGAACGCCCTCAAATATCTCAAACCTGGTCGGCCGGGCGTGATAAAAGTGCAGGGACGACGGTTGGGCCTCATGGCGGTTTTCGAAGTGCGCGACAACGGACGTGGAATTGCGCCCAAGGATCATGAGCGCATCTTCGAATTGTTTCGACGAGCGGGCGACCAGACCGTCCCAGGAGAGGGGATCGGGTTGGCTCACGTCCGTGCATTGGTCCGGCGTGTCGGGGGCACGATCACCTGCGAATCCACGCTGGACGAAGGCACCGTGTTCAAGGTTCGGTTGCCACTCACCCCGCCGCCGCCTCGGCGCCTGGCCGCATGAGGAGCCTGGCCGCATGAACGGCATTCCCGTGACAATCATGCTGATCGAGGACGATCCCGGTCACGCTCGGCTGATCGAGAAGAACGTGCGGCGCGCCGGCGTCGGCAATGCGATCCGCCATTTCGCCGATGGCACGACCGCCGTGGCCTACCTGTTCGGCTCCGGCGCCGACGGCGCCCGCACCGCCTCGACCGCGCTGCTAATTCTGCTCGACCTCAATCTGCCCGACATGACCCGCCCGGGTCAAATCGGACGAACACCTCAAGCGCACGCCGGTCATCGTGCTGACCACGACGGACGACAAGATCGAGATCCAGAAGTGCTACGACCTTGGTTGCAACGTCTACATCACGAAGCCGGTCGATTATGAGGGGTTCGCCACCGCGATCCGTCAACTCGGCCTGTTCCTGTCCGTGATGCAGGTTCCCCGATTGCGCCTGATGACGGCCGAGCCCCGTCAGGCGGTAAGAGTGCTTTATATCGACGATGACGTCGGCATAACGCGGCTCGTCCAGAAGCATCTGGAGCGTGCCGGCTACGAGGTCAGCACCGCCGAAAACGGTGTGGTCGGTACGGAGATCGCCAGCTCGGGCGCGTTCGACGTCGTGGCGCTGGACCATTACATGCCTGGACGTGACGGGCTTGAGGTCCTGGCCGACCTTCGGGCGCTTCCGCAGCCCCCGCCGGTCATCTTCGTCACCGCGGCCGAGGAGCCGCGCGTCGCCATAACGGCCCTCAAGGCGGGAGCCCTCGACTACGTCCTCAAGGATGTCGGCGGCGTGTTCCTCGAGGCGCTGTCCTCGTCTGTGGCCCGCGCCGTGGAGCAGGACCGGCTACGGCGCGAGAAGGAAGTCGCGGAACAGGCGCTGCGCGCGTCGCTCGACCGGTTCGAGAAACTCGCCGCCCAGCAAGCGATCATGCTGCGCGAGGTGAACCATCGGGTGGCGAACAGCCTGCAGCTTATCAGCTCGATGCTTGTTCTTCAGGCACGCAAGATCACCGACCCGGCACTCCAAGGCATCCTGCTCCGCTCGCGTCAGCGCGTCGAGGCGGTCAGCCTGGTGCATCGCCGGCTCTACACCTCCGAGGACGTCCAGTTCGTCGAGATGGATCAATATCTGGCCGGCCTCCTCGATGAGCTGCGTCAGGCCGCCACGGCGGACGTCGCGGAGCGTCGCATCGAGCTGGATGCGGCACCCGTCCGGCTCGAGACCGACAAGGCGGTGCCGATCGGGGTAATCGTCAACGAGCTTGTGACGAACGCGCTGAAATACGCCTACAGCGCCGACCAGGTCGGGTCGGTGCGCGTCCGTCTCGAAAGCGAGCCGGCAGAGCGGATCACACTGACCGTCGAGGATGACGGCATCGGGATCATCGACTCGCTGCCGTTGAAAGGCACCGGCCTTGGTACCGTCATCGTGCGCTCGATGACGGAGACGCTGCGGGCGACCCTTGATCTCGATCGCTCGCACCACGGGACGCGCTACGTGGTCAGGCTGGCCGCGTGATCCGCCGCCGGCTTCCCCGTCAGTTCCGGAAGCCGCAACCAAGTCGGTAGCCGTGGCCAAAGGTTCGCACCGCCGCTCGTAAGCGTGCTGCCGAGCGCGTCGATCCGTACAACCGCGAGGCCGCGCGCTTCGCGCCCCGAGCGCATCACCCCGACCTCGGAACCGTCGCGCAGGATAGGCGAGCCCGGAACCGGCACGGTTGCCGCAGCGGTCACGGGTATCAACCGACGCTTCACCAGACCGCGGTATCTGGTCCGGGCCGTCAGTTCCTGTCCCATGTAACAGCCCTTGGTCCAGGAAACCCCGTGAAGCTCGTCGAACCCGGCCTCCAGCAGCACCGACTTCTCCGCCTCCAGATCGCGCGTCCCATCTGGCAGGCCCAGCAAGAGGCGATGCCGGTCCCAGTCCGCTGCGTCGGCATTCGTGGCAAGCGGCCCACCCGCTAGGATGCGCCACCCAGCTTCGGGCAGGCGAGGGTCTGGTGCGACGTTGCCGATCGCATGCGGAGGCGGACCCTTGCCCCAAGCGGCGTGCACGCAAGATGTCGCCGACGCGTCGTACAGCTCGACCCGGGCGCGGAGCCGATAGCGGGTCAGGCGCTGAACCAGCATGGCTGTCTGCGCACGCTCGCAGTCAAGCAGCAGCTTGTCGCCGTCGACAAAGATGAAGAAGTCGGCGAGCCATTTGCCTTGCGGGGTCAGCAGCGCCGCCCAAACGGCTCGGTCGGGGGCCGCCTGCCCCACGTCATTCGACACGAGGCCCTGCAGGAAGGAAACTCGATCCTCGCCACCGACCTGCACCACCCCACGCTCGGGCAGCAAGGCTGTATACGCTGTCATGGCCGGCAGGTGGGCTCTCGCGCCCGGCGGGGCAAGACGTGTAGAAATCGCCCAATGACGCCGCCGCTAGCTCCGACCGACCGACCGCGGGCAGGATGCCCCGCATGAGGGTCGCGCACATCATGGCGGGTGCGCCGGTAGGGGGGGCGGAGCTGTTCTTCGAACGGCTGACCGTGGCACTCCACCGTGCCGGGGAGACGGTGCTGCCAATCATCCGCGCCAACGACGCGCGCGCCGCACGGTTGGCGGCAGCGGGTCTCCGCGCTCGGGAACTCAGCTTCGGCGGCCCTGCCGACCTCCTCACCGGCCCGCGTCTGCGCAGATTGCTGCGCCGCTTCGGCCCGCGCGTCGCGGTGGCGTGGATGAACCGCGCCGCGAGCTTCGCGCCGCGTGGGGACTGGGCGCTCGCAGGCCGGCTCGGCGGCTATTACGATCTTTCGTATTACAGCCGGTGCGACCACCTGATCGCCAACACGGGGGGCATCGTGAGCTGGATCGTCGGCCAGGGCTGGCCCGACAACCGGGTTCACTACGTACCGAACTTCGTGCAGGACCTCGCCGGCGCGCCGCCTCTGGCCCGCGAATCGCTTGGTGTTCCGCCAGGGCATCGGCTGGTCCTGGCGCTGGGACGGCTGCATCGCAACAAGGGGTTCGACGTGCTGATCCGGGCACTGCCGCTTCTCTCCGGGGTTCACGCCGTGATCGCCGGCGAGGGACCGGAGCGGGAGGAGTTGCTGGAACTCGCACGACGACAGGACGTCACCAACCGCCTAACGCTATCGGGGTGGCGCCACGACACTGCCGCGCTGCTCGCCACCGCCGATGTGGTCGTCTGCCCCTCGCGGCATGAGCCGCTCGGCAATGTGGTGATCGAGGCATGGTCCGCGCGGCGCCCCGTAGTCGCGGCCGCTTCGGAGGGTCCGCGCGAGCTGATCGTGGGCGGGGAGGGCGTGCTGGTGCCGCCGGAAGACCCGGCGGCACTTGCCCGGGAACTCGCCGCGATACTGGACGACCCGCCGCGCGCCGCCGCGCTGGTGGCGACCGGGCGCGCCCGCTTCGAGCGGGAGTTCGCCGAAGCGCCGGTCGTGGAGCGCTGGCGCGACTTTCTGGGCGCCGTGGAGAAGGCCTGATGTGCGGCATAGCCGGTCTGATCCTCGCCCGAGGCGCGCCGGCGCCCGATCCGACCACTCTTGCCGCGATGATCGCCAGCCTGGCGCATCGCGGGCCGGACGGCACGGGTCACACGGTCGTCGGACGGATCGCGCTGCTGCACAACCGGCTCGCGATCATCGATGTGGAGGGGGGGGACCAGCCGCTTTTCGCCGGCCAAGCGGCGCTGATCGCCAACGCCGAGATTTATAACTATCGCGAGCTCCGTGCCACGCTGCCGGACATCGCTTTCGCCACGGACAGCGACTGCGAGGCGCCGTTGCATCTCTGGAACCGCGACGGCCAGGATTACGCGCGCCACCTGCGAGGCATGTTCGCCATCGCCGTGCACGACCGTGCCGCGCGCGAGGTTCTGCTGTCGCGCGACCCGTTCGGCATCAAGCCGCTGTATACGGCGCAGGTTGCCGGTGGCCTCGCCTTCGCATCCGAGCCGCGCGCCATGCTCGAGTCCGGGCTCGTGCCGCGCAAGTTACGCGCCGGCGCGCGGTCGGAACTGCTGCAGCTCCAGTTCACCACCGGCACCGACACCATCTTCGAGGGTATCCAACGCGTCTTGCCGGGCGAGACCCTGACATGCGCTGACGGGCACATCATCGGCAGGAGACGTCTGCCGGCTTTGCCCGAGCCTGCCATCGGTGTGATCGACGAGGCGACGGCGTTGCGCCGGCTGGATCGCGCGCTTGAGGAGAGCGTCGATCTGCATCAGCGCAGCGACGTGCCTTACGGCATGTTTCTCTCGGGCGGCATCGACAGCGCGGCCCTGCTTGCGATGATGGCGCGCCTGAACAGCCGACCGGTGCTGGCGTTCACCGCCGGATGGGACGGCGGCGCGGCCGACGAGCGCGCGCAGGCCGCAGTCGTCGCCAAAGCCACAGGCGCGCGGCACGAGACGATCGAGATCACCGAGGCGATGGTCTTGCGGCACCTGCCCGAGATCGTCGCCTGCATGGACGATCCGGCGGCGGATTACGCGATCATCCCGACCTGGTTCCTGGCCAGGCGCGCCCATGAGGACGTCAAGGTGGTGCTCTGCGGCGAGGGCGGGGACGAGATCTTCGGCGGCTACGGCCGGTATCGCAGTGCGATGCGGCCGTGGTGGCTAGGCGGCCGTGTGATGCGCGCGCGCGGCTGCTTCGACCGGCTCGACGTGCTGCGCGAGCGGCCGGTCGGCTGGCGCGACGGTTACGCCGCTTCGGAGGCGCGCGCTTTAGAAGGCCCCCGGTCCCGCCTCACGGCCTCACAGGAGACCGATATCGCCGACTGGCTGCCGCACGATCTGCTGCTCAAGCTCGACCGTTGCTTGATGGCGCATGGTGTGGAAGGTCGGACGCCGTTCCTCGACCCCGCCGTCGCGATGGCCGGATTTTCTCTGTCGGACCGGCTGAAGGTGCGTGGCAGGCGTGGCAAGTGGCTGCTCCGCAGGTGGCTCGAGACAAACCTCCCGCAATCGAAGCCGTGGGCGCCAAAGCAGGGCTTCACGGTCCCGATCGGCGCCTGGATCGCCCGCCAGGGCGAGCGGCTCGGCCCATTGGTCGCGGCTCAGCCGGGCGTGGTCGAGATCGCGGACCGCGGAAAGGTGGAAGCGCTGTTCCGCGCCGGCCGAGTGGATGGGCCGGCAAGCTTCGCGACCTGGACGTTGTTCTTCTACGCCTTGTGGCATCAACGGCACATCCTGGCACACCCGGCGGATGGCGACGTCTTCGAGGCGCTGTCCCGGCGCTGAGCCGTATCCGCGAACGATGATCTCGGGGTTCCGCGCCTCGCCGCGTGCGTAGCCCAATCGCCTTCGGGATGGCAGCGCCGGGAAACCGGCCGCGTGCGGCGCGTTCACATCCTGCAAGGGAGAGCCGCACATGAAGCAACCGCATACCGAGCAATCGGTCGAGCACACCAATGATGAGCAGGACACCGGCAACCATAAGAAGCCCGGAACGCCTGACCAAGACGGTGCGGACCGCTTCGGCGGCACGCGAACCGGAGCGGAGAACGTCGAGCCGGAAGACAAGCCCAAGCAATAGGCCCGCTTCGAGGGGCGCTGGTGGGAATGTCTGCTCCACACCCACGGCGAGCGTCGGCTTCGCTTGAGGTTGCTGCGGCATGGCGGCCCCTACTTGGTCGCGGGGCTTCCTCCACGGCTGCTGAACCGCGCGTTGCCGAGCCCGGTGCCGATGGTGAGCACGCCCCAATGCTCCACGCCGGTCATGAACGGTATCTCGCTGAGCCCTTGCACGACGGCATCGTTGTGCAGCACCACCAACGTCTCGTGTCCGCCGATGTCGGGAATTAGCGTCCGAACACGATCAGGCAGGTTGAAGCGGCTGCTTTCCCAATTGCCCGGCAGGTTCTGACCCCCACGCTTGATCGTCCCATCGCTCTCGATGATGCCCGGACAGCCGATGCCGATGAAGGGCGCCAATTTGTGGCCCTTCTTCTCGGCTCGCCTAATGAGATCATGGAGCATCTGCCCGAGACGTTCGACGGCCTGATCGCGCGTCGGCTTGTCCTCCCGATGCCGCCATAGGTCGAAGTCCATCACATGTGCGTCGGCCAGGTTCGGAGCTTTCTTCAGGTTCAGCTCGACCACGCCGGCGCGCATGTTGGTGCCGCCCATGTCGACGGACAGGATGCTGTCGTGGCCCGAGAAGATCCAAGCGGGCGCCAAGTGGATGGCCCCGATCAGCCCGGCCTCGTCCGGATGGTGCCGAATCGGCCTCAGCTCCAGCTCATGCCCGTTTTCCGCTTTCAGCAGCACGCCCGCGCGGCCGATCGCCAGCTCGCCCACCCGGCTGGCGCGCAGCCCGCCGCCGATGACGATGCACCGCGTCCCCTTCCAGGACTTCAGTCGAAGGAACCGACGAATCACCCCGGCGAGTTCCTGCGCGAAATCCTCGATTGCGCCGTGGATCAGTCCGGCAGCCTCGGCGTCGCCATCGACCAGCAGCTTGTCGAGCTTCTTCTTGCCGATCTCGTTCGTGCTTATGTCTCCAAGAGGGTCGTCGCCGACTTGGCGTAGACGTTCCCGCCAGTCATCCATGATCGCCTGGAAAGCTCGCTTGCTGGCGCGGTCCCCGATGAAGCCCTCCGCATCTCGGAGCTCTTCGTTGTAGGTATCGATTTTCACGGACGCGAGTTGGGACGCCCCGTGGCCAACGAGTGTAGTCGGCTGGTCGGCCATACTTGTTCACGCCCTCGACGTTGTGCGACGCAACAACGCGAAGTCGCCGCGCACGTTCCGGTCGCCGAGGAAAGACTCAAAGGCTTGCTCTCGCGACGGATACGGGACGGTGGTGGAGCTGAGGGGAATCGAACCCCTGACCTCCTCATTGCGAACGAGGCGCTCTCCCAACTGAGCTACAGCCCCGTCCCGCTCGGCGGGGCCGGACAATGCTGATCGGGCCGGGGGGTGTCAAGCCGGGTTGGCCCCGGTTGCGAAGCCCGAAGCGCGCCATTAGCTTCCGCCGACCTAGGGAGGCAGGCTTGTGATATCGGCTCTGTTTGCACTGATCTTCGTGCTGATACGGCTCTACACGTGGATCATCATTCTCTCGGCCGTATTCAGCATGCTGACCTCGTTCAACGTGCTCGACACCCGTAACCGGGTGGTTTGGTCCATCGGCGACTTTCTCTATCGCATCACCGAGCCCGTTTATCGGCCGATTCGCAGGTTTCTGCCCAATTTCGGCGGCATCGACATCAGCCCGCTGATCGTGCTGCTCCTGCTCCAGTTCATTCTCGTCCCGTTGTTGGCGGCGCTCGAGCGCGGCATCCTCTTCGGAAGCTGGGAATTGTTCTTGACCTGAGCCGAGGCGAAAGTGACCGCACGAGTGATCGACGGCAAGGCGGTCGCCGCCGCCTTGCGTACCCAAGTAGCGGAGCGCGTCGCCCGGCTGCCGTTTCGGCCGAGCCTCGCCGTTGTGCTGGTGGGCGATCAGCCCGCCAGCGCCGTCTACGTGCGCAACAAGAACCGCAGCGCCGAGATGGCGGGTCTCGTCGCGCAGACCATTCGGCTGTCGGCAAGCGCCTCGCAAGCCGAACTGCTGGCCGTCGTCGCGCGGCTGAACACCGACCCCGACGTGGACGGCATCCTGGTGCAACTGCCGCTACCTCCGCAGATCGCCCAGCGCGACGTCATCGAGGCGATCGATCCGGCGAAGGACGTGGACGGGTTCCACCCTCTCAATGTCGGCCGCCTGTCCGACGGACTGCCGACCCTGGTCCCGTGCACCCCGCTCGGGGTGATGCGGCTGCTCGCCGACGCCGGTATCGCGCTCGCCGGAGCGCGAGCCCTCGTCCTCGGGCGGTCGGCCATCGTCGGCAAGCCAATGGCCGCGCTGTTGCTGGCGGCCGACGCGACGGTCACAATTGCCCATTCGCGCACCCGGGACTTGGCGGCCGAGTGCCGCCGCGCCGACATCCTGATCGCCGCCGTCGGCAAGCCGGCGATGGTGCGCGGGGACTGGATCGGCAACGGGGCAACGGTGATCGACGTAGGGATCAACCGCCTGCCCGACGGCAAGCTGTCGGGTGACGTCGCGTTCGACGAGGCTTTGCGGGTCGCGGGCGCGATTACGCCGGTCCCCGGCGGGGTGGGACCGATGACCATTGCCTGCCTGTTGGAAAACACGGTCACGGCGGCTGAGCGACGACGAAGCGGTTAGAGCAGTTCGCTCCGACCGTTTCGCCCGTTACTCCGCCACCCTCATCAGCGATGGCTTGGGAGCTACGCCGCCGCCACGACCGGGCCGCCGCGTAGCAGTTTGCCGGGTAGCGCGCCCGTAGCCTCGCCGCCACGGAAGGTGATCGCGCCGGACTTGATCGTCGCGGTGTAGCCGGTGGCCTTCTGCAGCAACCGGCGACCGCCGGCCGGCAGGTCGAACACGATGTAGGGGCGTTCGAGCCGCAGCCGATCGAAGTCGATGACGTTCAGATCGGCCTTCTTGCCCACCGCTACCACGCCGCGATCGTGCAGGCCGGCCGCATGGGCGGTATCCGATGTCTGCCGCCGGACCAGTTCGGCCAGATCGAAGCTGCCGGCGGTGCGGTCGCGCCCCCAATGGGTGAGCATGAACGTCTGGAAGTTGGCATCGGAGATGAACCCGACATGCGCCCCACCATCGCCGAGGCCCATGATGGCGTTCTTGTGCCGCAGGAATTCCTCGACCGGCGCCAGGCTGTAATGGGCGTAGTTGACCACCGCCGCCATGATGAAGTTGCGGCCCTCGTCGGCGATCAGCAGGTCGTACGCGACCTCCGGTGCCGTCCGCCCCTCGCGCGCCGCGATCCGCGTCAGGCAGTTTTCCTTCGCCGGCTCGTAGTTGAGCGGCTCCTCGAACGGGAACATCCAGTCGTAGCCGATGCGGTGAATGAGCGGGAACGTGCTGTCCTTGATCGGGTCCTCGGCGAGGATCTGCCGCCGCAGCTCGGGGTCGCGCATCGCCGCCACCCGCTCGGGCACCGGCAAATGGGCGATCTTGCGGTAGCTCGGGCAGCCGGAGAACGGGTTCTGCGTGCCCTGCAAGCCGAGCAGGATGCCGACCATGCGCGGCGGGAAAACCGGGCGCATGGTCAGCCCGTCGGCGGCGGCCTTGTCGGAGAGGGCAAGCAGCTCCTTCCACACCTCGGTGCGATCGTGGCGCTGGTTGAGAGTGAAGACGAGGGGCAGGCCCGACTTCTCGATGACGCGGCGGAGCATGGCGAACTCGGTCGCGGCGTCCGGCTCGTTCCAGTCGGAGACCAGCTCCAGCATCCCGGAGCCGGCGCGGCGGATACCCATGGCGATGCCGGTCAGCTCCTCCTCCTGGGCGCGAAGCGTCGGGATGTATTCGCCGGCCAAGGTCTTGTGGCTTATCGTGCGCGAGGTGGAGAAGCCGAAAGCGCCGGCCTTCATCGCCTCGGCGGCGATCGCGCTCATCTCCGCGATGTCGGCCTGGTTGGCGTTCTCCTGGAAGCTGGCCCGCTCGCCCATGACGAACACCCGCACCGCCGAATGCGGCAGCAAAGCACCGACGTCGATGTCGCGGGGCCGGCGATCCAGGGCATTAAGGTAGTCGGGGAAGCTTTCCCAGTTCCAGTCCAGCCCCTCGTGCATGACGGGCGCGGGGATATCCTCCACACCCTCCATCAGCTCGATCAGCCGCTCGCGATCCGCCGGCTTGCAGGGCGCGAAGCCGACGCCGCAATTGCCCATGATTGCCGTGGTGACGCCGTGCCAGGACGAGGGCGCCAGATGGCTGTCCCATACGGCTTGGCCGTCGTAATGGGTGTGGAGGTCGACGAAGCCCGGCGTCACGATCTGACCGCGCGCGTCGATCTCCTCGGCACCGCCGGCGGCGACGCGGCCGACCTCGACGATGGTGCCGTCCTTCACCGCGATGTCGGCTTCAAACCCGGGCTTGCCGGTGCCATCGAAAACCGTGCCGCCGCGTATGATGAGATCGACGTCCTGCGCCATGTCCTGCTTCCTGTCCCGTTCCTACTGTTCAGTAATCTAGGCGCTCCGAGGCCGAAACGTCAAAACGGCTGCCTCAAAAGTCCGTGCACCGACCATTCTTCTCCCAATCGCCGTAGCGCGTGGGCTCGGGGCCTTTCGGGCCGCCGATCTCCTTCGGCAGCTTCGGCTTTATCGGCTCCTCACGGGTCTTCAGCTCGGTCGGTTCTTCGGTCTGCTCTGTCATTGAACATGCTCCACTGTTGCTGAGATGGGCTCGCTTCGAAGTCGCCGCAACAATGCGGCAGGCTAGTGAACTTGGCCCAGCCGTCTCTCCGCCATCGGACGCCACGGCGCGTCGGGCGGCGCCTCGGCGAGCGCGCGGCGGAACAGGCCGGCGGCCTCGTCCGTGATGCTGCCGGTGCTCTCGGTTACGGCCTCGGCGGTTTCGACCGCCAGAGTGGGATCGAAGCGGATGGCGAGCGCCTTGCGCCATGAATCGGCGGCGCTTGCCATGTCGCGCTGCCGCGCCTCGGCGCCGCCGAGCAGCATGTAGCCTTGCCGGGCCTGCTCCGAATGTTGGTCGAGCGCCGCGACGCGCTGGCGCAGGACCGGGATCAGCGCGGCCTCCTGCTGCGCCTCGCGTCGAGCCGCGGTGATTTGCGGGTCGTTCGCCATCGAGGGCAGCCAGGGCACGCCGCCCACCATGTAGAGCGCGAAGGCGATGACCGGGACGGCGATCAACGTCACGACAAGCGGGGCGCGGGAGGTGCGGGTGGCAGGTGCGTCGCGGTCCTCCGCGGCCGCCAGCAGTCGCCGCTGCACCTCGAGTAGGGCGGTCGCGTGGTCGGGGGGGCTGATGCGGGATTCGGCGAGGTCGCGATCGAGCTCGGCGAGCTGGGCGCGGTGCAGGGCCAGCGCGGCCTCGCGCCGCCCTCGGGCGCTAGCGCCGCGCAGCAGGCCGAGGCCGAGCGGGGCCATCGCGACCAGCGCGATCGCCAGGATCGCGATCCAGATCACGGCCGAAGCAAGTCGGCGAGCCGCCGCCGTTCCTCGTCCGACAGCGAGGCCGGCACCGGGGGCCGGCGCCTGCGCGCCAGGAACACCGCGCCGGCGCCGACCAGCAAAGCGAGCGCCGGCGCACCCCACAGTGCGGCGGTCAGGGAATTGAACGGCGGTCGGAGGCGGATGAAGTCGCCGTAGCGCGCGGTCATCCAGGCGATGATGGTGCCGTCGCTGTCGCCGGCAGCGACGCGGGTGCGGATAATGCGGCGGAAGTCGCGCGCGAGGTCGGCGTCGCTCTCCTCGACGCTCTCGTTCTGGCACACCATGCAGCGGAGCTGATGGCCGATCGCCTCGGCGCGGCTTTCCTGTGCCGGGTCGCGCATCAGTTCGGCCGGGCTACTGACGGCGTGGGCCGGGGAGGCGAGGGCGAGCAGGATCGCGAGAGCTAGTCCCGGCACCCTCACCCCGGCCCTCTCCCGGAGGGAGAGGGAGCACAAAGCCCTCTCCCCTCGGGAGAGGGTTGGGTGAGGGTCTATCACGCGTATTTCCTAAGCAGCGGCTCGAGCTGGCCGACGACCACGTCCTCGGCCAGTGGGCCGGCCCAGCGCCAGCGGACGATGCCGCCGCGATCCACAAGGTAGCTTTCCGGCACGCCGTAGACGCCGAAATCGATCGCCACGCGGCCCGGCTCGTCGCGCGCGATCCGCGCGTACGGGTCGCCGGTGCGCTGGAGGAAAGCGGCCGAGGCGTCCGGCTTGTCCTTGTAGGCGATGCCCCAGATCGCGGTGTCCCGCTGGCGCAGCCGCAGCAGCATGGGCGCCTCGGCGACGCAGGGGACGCACCAGGAGGCGAAGAAGTTGATCAGCACCGGCCGTCCCGCCGCGCGCACGTCGGCGCTGGAGAAGCCGGGCAGGTCGAACTCCGGCAGCGGCTTGCCGACCAGCATCGAGGGCACCCCGCGCGGGTCGAACGTGCCGTCCTGCAGGCCGCCGAGCATGGCCCAGAAGCCGGCGCCCCCGGCCACGGCGACGCCGAGCGGCGCGAGGAGCAGGAGACGGCGACGGATGCTGTGCTCCACGTCAGGCGGGCAGGGCGGCCGCGCGGCGCGCCGGCGCGCCGACGCGCAGGCGCCGATCCGCCAGCGAGAGCGTCCCGCCGGTCGCCATCACCAGCCCGCCGAGCCAGATCCAGGGAGCCAGCGGATTGTAATGCAGCCGCAGCACCACCTCGCCGTTCCGCTCTTCGCCGAGCACGGTGTAGAGGTCGGCCAGCCCGTTGGTGTGGATCGCGGCATCGGTGACGGTGGTGGTTTGCGTGGTGAAGCTGCGGCGCGACGGATGCAGCGCCACCACGGGCCGGCCCTGGCGCGAGATCAACAGGTCGGCGACCCGTGAATTATAGTTCGGCCCGCTCTCGTTGTGCAGCGACTGCAGAGTCCAGTCGTAGCCGGCGAGATGCACGGTCGTGCCGGGCTTGACCGCGACAATGGTGCTGACGGCGAGCGACATGCCGGCGATGCCGGCCACGGTCACGCCCATTCCGGCGTGGGCGAGGGCCGAACCCCAGACCGCGAGCGGTTGTCCCGCCAGCCTGGTCCGGCTGGTACGGAGCGGCACCCGGAACAGCCGTCCCCGCTCGATGAGCTCGGCGAAAGCGCCCACGATCAGCCAGGCGGAAGCGGCGAACGCGAGTGCCGGCAGCCCGCGCTGCAGCCCAAGGGCGGCAAGGACGCCGACGACGGCGGCGGCGAGTGCCGCCCACCAGAGCCGCTTGAGCGCCGGGAACAGCTGCGCGCGCTTCCAGGGCAGCAGCGGGGCCACGGTCATCGCCAGGAACACGGGGGCCGCGAGCGGCAGCACGGTCGACCGGAAATAGGGCGGCCCGACGCTGATCTTGGCGCCGAACAGCAGGTCGGCGAACAGCGGGTAGATCGTGCCGGTGAGCACCACGGCGGCGATCGAGCACAGGAATATGTTGTTCAGCACCAGCGCGCCCTCGCGCGAAACCGGGGCGAACACGCCCGAGGCGGCGAGCACCGGGGCCCGCAGCGCGAACAGCAGCAGCGAACCGCCGATCACCAGCGCCAGCAGGCCGAGGATGAACACGCCGCGCGCCGGGTCCACGGCGAAGGCGTGCACCGAGTTCAGGATGCCCGAGCGCACCAGGAAGGTGCCGGACAGGCTGAGCGAGAAGGTCGCGATGGCGAGCAGGATGGTCCAGGTCTTCAGCGCCTCGCGCTTCTCCACCACGATCGCCGAGTGCAGCAGGGCGGTGCCGGTGAGCCACGGCAGCAGCGAGGCGTTCTCCACCGGGTCCCAGAACCAGAACCCGCCCCAGCCGAGCTCGTAGTAGGCCCACCAGGAGCCGAGCGAGATCCCGCCGGTCAGCAGGCACCAGGAGGCCAAGGTCCACGGCCGCACCCAGCGTCCCCAGGCGGCATCGACGCGACCCTCCAACAGGGCGGCGATCGCGAAGGCGAACGGGATCGCGAAGCCGACGTAGCCGGCGTAGAGAATGGGCGGGTGGATCGCCAGGCCGGGGTCCTGCAGCAGCGGGTTCATGTCCCGCCCGTCGATCGGCGGCGGCCAGACGCGGAGGAACGGGTTGCTCTCGGTCAGCGCGAACAGCAGGAACCCGGCCGACACGAAGCCGAGCACGCCGATCACCCGCGCCCGCAGCGCCGAGGGCAGATTGCGGCCGAACAGCGCCACCGCGCCGCCGCACAGCGCCAGGATCAGGCACCACAGCAGGATCGATCCCTCGTGGTTCCCCCAGGTTCCGGTGATCTTGTAGACCAGCGGCTTCAGCGTGTTGCTGTTCTCGACGATGTTGAGCACCGTGAAGTCGTCCGCCACCGCGCACCAGACGAGCGCCGCGTAGGCGGTCGCGAGCGCGATCAGTTGGCCGAGCGCAAGCGCAGGGGCCGCACCCATCAGCCGCGCGTCACGCGCCTGCGCGCCCCAGAGCGGGATGACCGCCTGCACCGCCGCGAGCGCCACGGCAAGGGCAAGGGCGAAATGGCCGAGTTCGGGGATCATCCCTTGGTCTTCGTCGCTTGCAGGGTGTTCCAGGTCGAGGCCGGCGGCGGCGGCCCGGAAGCCGGGTTCCAGCGGCCGGACTTCTTCAGCGCGTCCGCGACGTCCTTGGGCATATAGGTCTCGTCGTGCTTGGCCAGCACCTCGGCAGCGCGGAACGTGCCGTCGGCGCGCATGGTGCCGAGGGCCACCACGCCCTGACCCTCGCGGAACAGGTCGGGCAGGATGCCGACATAGGTGACGGCCACGGTGCCGCGCCCGTCGCCGACGCGGAAGCTCGCCGAGGGCTGCCCGTCATGCGTGGTCTGCTTGAGGCTGCCCTGCTCGACCAGTCCGCCCAGCCGGAACGTCCGGCCGGGTGCGGGCGCCTTTTCCGCGATGTCCGCAGGGGCGACGAAGAACACCAGGTTGTCGCGGAACGCCGTGAGCGCCAGCGCGGTGGCCGAGCCGAGCCCGACGCCGCAGGCGACCAGCAACCAGAGTCGCCGCCGCTTGCGGGTCATCGGGGACGCCGCCCCTGGCGCCGCCCCTGGCGCGGATCGACGGCGGCGAGCCGTCGGCGCGCGCTCGCCATGCGCAGCCAGGCGGTGACGGCGAACGTCACCGGCACCGCCACACCCAACGCATAGGCGGCGGCGATGAACGGCAGGTGGGTCATACCGTGCGCCTCATTGGGCCGCCTCGGCGCGCGCCATCAGCAGGCCTCGGATGCGGCGCTCCATCACCGCGGCCCGCGTGCGCGCGGTCACGATGGCGGCGAAGCACAGAGTGTAGCCGACGGCGGAGACGAACAGGGGCCAGAGCATGGAGGAGGACATGGTGGGTGCGCCGGTAAGCGAAATACTCGCCGGCTGATGCAGCGTGTTCCACCAGTCCACGCTGAACTTGATGATCGGCAGGTTGACTACCCCGACGAGTGCCAGGATCGCGCCGGCGCGATAGCCGCGCTGCGGGTCGTCGAAGGCGCGCACCAGCGCGACGTGGCCGAGGTAGAGGAAGAACAGCACCAGCACCGAGGTCAGCCGCGCATCCCAGACCCACCACGCACCCCACATCGGCTTGCCCCACAAGCTGCCGGTTGCCAGGCAAAGGCCGGTGAAGCCGGCGCCGACCGGCCCGATCTCGGCCGCGGCCAGATCGGCGAGCGGATGGCGCCAGACCAGTGCGACGAACGAGCAAACGGCGAGCGCGAAATATCCCGCCGACGCGAGCCAGGCCGAGGGCACGTGAACGTAGATGATGCGCACCGCGTCGCCCTGCTGCCAGTCCGCCGGAGCGAAGAACAAGCCCCAGGCGAGACCGATGCCGGTGAGCAGCAGCGCCGCGACGGACAACCACGGAAGTGCCACACCCGAAAGCCGCAGGAAGCGGCCGGGGTTGGCGAAGCGGTGCAGGTTGCGCCCCGGCGTTCGCGATCCCGGGTTCGGCGCAAGTGCTGTGCTGGCGTCCACGAACGCGAACATAGCCCGGCACGCGCCAGCGTCAATTCGCCTGGACATTGCCGTTCTGTCACCCGCGCCTGTAGGCTGCGCGAGGCCGCCGGGGAGCCGCCATGCTGTTCGCCATCTACTGCGCCGACAAGCCCGCCAGCCTCGACCTGCGGCTCGCCGCGCGGCCGACGCATCTGGCCTATCTGCTCACCTTCGCCGAGAAGGTCGTGCACGCCGGCCCGCTGCTCGACCCGGAGGGCCGCCCCTGCGGCAGCCTGTTCCTGATCGACGTCGCCGACCGCGCCGAGGCCGACGGCTTCGCCGCCGCCGACCCCTACGCCCGCGCCGGGCTGTTCGAAAGCACGCTCATCCGCCCGTTCCGCACGGTGTTCAGGGACGGCGAGCAGGTCGCTCCGTGAACTACTGGTTGGTCAAGTCCGAGCCCGACTCGTTCGGCTGGGACCAGCAGGTGGCCAACGGCGTCGAGCCCTGGACCGGGGTGCGCAATCACCGGGCGCGAACGAACCTGCAGGCCATGCGCAAGGGCGACCGGGCGTTCTTCTATCATTCCAACACCGGCAAGGAGATCGTCGGGATCATCGAGGTGGCGCGCGAGGCATACCCCGACCCCACCGCCCAATCGGGCGATTGGGTTTGCGTGGACATGAAGGCGGTCGCGCCGGTGCCGAAGCCGGTGACGTTGGCCGCGATCAAGGCGGACCCGAAGTTCGCCGATTTCGAGCTGGTGCGCTTGTCGCGGCTTTCCGTGATGCCGGTCTCAAGCGTGCATTGGGGCCTGATCTGCCGCATGGGCGGGGTGAGGGGTAAGTAGGGGCACCGCCTTGCCTCGACGCCGCATCGGCGATGCGGCTGATCAGGCGAATGGCTCGTCGCGCGTGAGTGCTTAGTCGGACTCTCACGCGCTGGTGCCCGCGCAATGCTCCCGGCTCCTATGCCCGCCGCAACAGGAACAGCCCTTGCTCTCCGAACAGGTTGGCGAGGTGCGGGAACCGTCGCCACGGCGCGCGGCGGCCCGCGTCGTCCACCGCCAGCCAGCGCTCCACCGCATAGCCCTCGCGCGCGCAGAGATCGAAGAAGTCGCGCACCGTGCAGGGATGGATGTTCGGCGTCTCGTGCCAGGCACGGTCCCAGGTTTTGGTCATCGGCATCCGCCCGCCGCGCAGCAATTGCCAGCGCACCTGCCAATGGCCGAAATTGGGGAAGCTGACCACCGCGCGCGTGCCGATGCGCAGCATCTGCCGCAGCACCTCGCGCGGTCGCTCCACCGCCTGCAAGGTGCGCGACAGCACCACGTAGTCGAACGCATTGTCCGGGTAATGCGCGAGGTCGTTGTCGGCATCCCCATGCATCACCGGCAGCCCGTGCGCGACCGCGCGCGTCACTTCCGCCATGTCGATCTCGATGCCCCGCGCGTCGCATTGCTTGGTTCGAAACAGATGCTCGATCAGCATTCCGTCGCCGCAGCCGATGTCGAGCACCCGCGTCCGCGGCGCGATCATCCCCGCGATCAGCGCGAGGTCGAGGCGCATGTTCTTGGCGACCTGGCGAACCGGATCGAGCCGGCTCATGCCGCCCGCCTCATCGCGCGAGGCCCGCGTGCTCGGCACAGCCGGCGAGGAAGCCAGCGAGCGTGCGGTGGAAGTCGGGTTCGTCAAGGAGGAAGGCGTCGTGCCCCTTGTCGGTCGCGATTTCAACGAAACTCACGTTGGCCGCGACCCCGTTCAGCGCGCGCGCGAGTTCGCGGCTTTCCTCCGTCGGGAACAGCCAGTCCGAGGAGAACGAAACGATGCAAAACCGCGTGCGGGTGCCGCGGAACGCCGCCGCGAGATCGCCGCCATGCTCGGCCGCGAGATCGAAGTAGTCCATCGCCCGGGTTATCGTGAGGTAGGAGTTGGCGTCGAAGCGGTTGACGAAGGTGCTGCCCTGGTGTCGCAGGTAGCTCTCCACCTCGAACATCTCGCCGAACAGGCTGATCGCCTCCTCCGCCCCCTTCGGGGCCGCCTGCAACCGCCGACCAAACTTCCGCGTCAGCGCCTGCTCGCTGAGATAGGTGATGTGTGCGCACATCCGCGCCACTGCCAAACCGCGCGCCGGGATGCGCCCCGATCGCCAGTATTGTCCGCCGCACCAGTCGGGGTCGGCGAAAATCGCCTGCCGTCCGACCTCATGGAACGCGATGTTCTGCGCCGAGTGATACGCCGCGGCCGCCACCGGCACCGCGGCGAACACCGCCTCGGGGTAAGTCGCCGCCCATTCTAGCACCTGCATCCCGCCCATGGAGCCGCCGATCACGGCGAACAGCCGCTCGACGCCGAGATGCTCCACCACCCGCTTCTGCGCTCGCACCATGTCGCGGATCGTCACCGGCGGGAAATCCGTGCCCCACGGCTCGTCCCCGCCATCACGGATGCTGCGCGGCCCAGTGCTGCCCAAACAGCCGCCGAGCACGTTGGCGCAAATCACGAAGAACCGCCGCGTGTCCACGGCTCGTCCCGGCCCCACCAGCTCGTCCCACCAGCCGCCTTTGCCGGTGATGGGATTCGTCTCGGCGACATACTGGTCGCCGGTCAGGGCATGGCAGACCAGCACCGCGTTCGACCGCCCAGCGTCGAGCTTACCATACGTGCGATAGGCGACTGTCAAGGTTGGTAGCAGGGCGCCGCAATCGAGCGCCAGGCCGTCCGCGAACGTGACGTGAGTGTGAGCGATGTCGGCGAGCGTGTCGATCCGGTCCATCAGTCAAGGCCCGTGCGGTCGTGAGAGCGCGGTGCATAGGCGCTGGCGTATCCCGGGGCAACGGTGCGGGTTTGCAGGCCAGCCCGCTTCCGGTAACAGTCCGGCCGCTTCGTCCGCCCGGATCACCCCATGACCGCTCCGCGACCGCGACCCGAGATCCTGACCATTCACCCCTACGTCGGCGGTGAATCGAAGCTGCCCGGCGTGAACCGGGTGGTCAAGCTGTCCTCCAACGAGGGCGCGTTCGGCGCACCGCCCGCCGCGCGCGAGGCGTTCGCCCGGATGACGGACGAGCTGCACCGCTACCCCGACGGCGCCGCCACCGAGCTGCGCCGGGCGATCGGGGCACGCTTCGGCCTCGACCCCGCCCGCATCGTCTGCGGTGCCGGCTCCGACGACCTGATCTACCAGCTCTGCCTTTCCTACGGCGGGCCGGGCACCGAGATCGTCATGACCGAGCACGGCTTCTCGATCTACAAGATCGCCGGCGAATACGCGGGCAGCCGCGTGCTCAAGACCCCCGAGCGCAATCTCACCGCCGACGTGGACGCGATCCTGACCGCCGTCTCGCCGGCGACCCGCGTGGTGTTCCTCGCCAACCCGAACAACCCCACCGGCTCCATGCTCCCGGAGGCTGAGGTGGAGCGCCTGCGCGCCGGCCTGCCTCCCGAGGTGCTGCTGGTGCTCGACGCCGCCTACGCCGAATATGTCGAGCGGCCCGATTACGAGCCGGGCATCCGCCTGGTAGACGCGGGCGAGAACACCGTCATGACGCGCACCTTCAGCAAGGTGTTCGGCCTGGGCGGGATGCGGATCGGCTGGGCCTACGCGCCACCCGCGGTGGTCGACGTGCTGAACCGGGTGCGCGGGCCGTTCAACGTCTCGATCGCGGCGCAGGAGGCGGCCATCGCGGCGCTTCAGGCACCTGGTTGGGTCGAGCAGAGCCGGGCGCACAACACGAAATACCGCGCCATCCTCGCTCGCAACCTCGAAACCGCGGGCATCCGCACCTGGCCGAGCGAGGGCAACTTCGTGCTTGCCAATCTCGCGACGACCAAGGCCGCGGAGGCAGCGGACGCTTATCTGCGCGCGCGAGGGCTGATCGTGCGACGGGTCGGCGGTTACGGCCTGCCGCACTGCCTGCGAATCACCGTCGGCACCGAGGAGGAGGTGGCGCTCGTTTCCGCGGCGCTGTCGGATTTCCTGGCCGGCCGCCGTGGCTGAACCAGCGTCCCGCCCGTCGGAAAGCGCGCCGATTTTCCGACGTCTCGCGCTGATCGGGGTCGGGCTGATCGGCAGCTCGGTCGCGCGTATCGCCATGCAGCGCGGCGACATCGCGGCCGAAATCGTCGCGACCGCGTACACGGAGAGGACGCGCGCCCGCGTGGCCGCACTCGGCATCGCCCACCGGGTCGAGCCGAGCGCGGCCCGTGCCGTCGAGGGGGCCGATTGCGTTATGCTGTGCGCGCCCGTCGGCGCCTACGCGGAACTGGCGGCCGCTATCGCCCCGCATCTCACCCCGGGGACGGTGCTGACCGACGTCGGCTCCACCAAGCAGTCGGTGATCCGCGACGTAGGACCGCTGGTGCCGCCGGGCGTGCATTTCGTTCCCGCCCACCCGGTCGCCGGCACCGAGTATTCCGGCCCGGACGCGGGCTTCATCAGCTTGTTCGAGGGCCGCTGGGCCTTGCTCACCCCGCTGCCCGACAGCGACCCGGACGCGGTCGAGCGGGTCGCCGAGCTTTGGCGCCGTTGCGGCTCGATGGTGGAGACGATGGACCCGGCGCACCACGATCGCGTGCTCGCCGTGGTCAGCCACCTGCCGCATCTCATCGCCTTCACCATCTGCGGCACCGCCGACGACCTCGAAGACGAGAGCCGCCGCGAGGTACTGCAGTTCGCCGCCTCGGGCTTTCGCGATTTCACCCGTATCGCCGCTTCCGACCCGGTAATGTGGCGCGACGTCTTCCTCAACAACCGCGAGGCGTTGCTCGAGATGCTGGCGCGCTTCACCGAGGACGCCCAGGCGATGGCGCGCGCGGTGCGCTGGGGCGATGCTGCCTACATCGAAGACAAGATCCTGCGCGGCCGCAAGATCCGTCGCAGCCTGATCGAGCTGAAGCAGGCGTAGGGAAGGGAGTAGACGGATGACGCGCCAGGTTCCCGACGTGCCCGGCGGCCCGCACCTGCGGACCATCGCCATGCCGCGCGATACGAACCCGAGCGGGGCGATCTTCGGTGGCTGGACGCTCTCGCAGATGGACCTCGCGGGGGGAACCTTCGCCGCGGAGCTCTCGAAGGGCCGGGTCGCGACCATCAGCATTGAGGCGATGCGCTTTCTCCATCCCGTCGCGGTCGGCGACGAGATCAGTTGCTACTGCTCGCTGGAGCGCCGCGGCGACACCTCCGTCGCCGTCAAGATCGAGACCTGGGTGCGCGACCGCACCA
>JAABUQ010002089.1_pt1 | contig 40552 bp, 36 predicted proteins | sample 5560001 | NCBI WGS metagenome assembly JAABUQ01 (sample SAMN10711888, study PRJNA513371) | rock metagenome | isolation source: Antarctica rocks | place: Antarctica: Victoria Land, Finger Mt nord | collected 2015-12-18
GGGCCGCGAGCCGCCGGCCTGGCTCAGTTCTCGTCGTCCGCCTCGTCCTTCAGGATCTTGCCGGTGGGGTCCAGCAGGACCTCACGCGCCTTGCCGCCGTCCGACACGACGACCTCGTAGGTCTTCTCGGTCTTCTCGCCCTTGGTGACTTCCTCCACCTTCTTGATCGTCCCCTTGGGGTACTTCGCCATCACGGCGTCGGCGACCGCCTTGGGCAGGTCCTTGACGGGGATCTGCTTCTCGACTTCCAGGATGGTGCCGTCTTCCTTGAGCGAGACCTCGAACTCGTGGCCGTCCTCCTTGAGCTCGATCTCGTAGGTCGTCTCGCCTTTCTCGACCTCCTTCTCAGCCTCCTTGATCTCGGCCTTGGGGAACTTGGCCTTGACGGCCTTCATCACGGCCGCGGGCACCTTGTCGAGCGGGATCTTTTCCTCGTCGGCACGCGCCCCGACGACCATTGCCGAGAGCCCGAGGAGGGCCAGCGTCCCCGTTGCGAATCGCAGCTTCATGACGATCTCCCTGGAATCCGCCGCCGCTCGGCCCCTTCCCGACCTCCGGGAGCAGCCTCGGCGGCCTTGGGCATGATACCTGGCGAGGCCCAGCCGATCATGAAGCGGAGATAAATTCCGGATCACCGAGCTTGCTGCCCGGTGGACTGTCGTCACTCCTGGGCGATCGGCTCTCCGGCGGCGAGGGACCGCCGACCGGGGGCTCCGGGACGGCCGCCCGGGAGTTCAGTTTGTCCACGGCGCCGGCCACGAGGTGCTGGACGAGGTTGTAGAAGATGATCGGGAGCATCACGCGGGGGTGGTCGGCCAGGGCCATCGACGCCAGGACCAACCCGGTGCCGTTGTTGTTCATTCCCAGGCCGAACATGAGCGAGATCCGCTGCGCCGGGCTCGACTTCAAGAGCCGCGCGATCAACCAGCCGGCGGCGAATCCCAGGACGCATAGGCCCAGGACGATCGCCAGCGTGATGGCCAGGAAGTCGAGGTCGGGATTCTGGATCGCCTGTGGGAGCGACACCGAGGCGTTGGAATAGTTCAGGAGCAGCAGGACGCAGGAATTCACGAGCTTGAGGACCGGCTTCGCGGCGAGATACCGGCGACTGCCGATGCCCCGCCGCAGACCGATGCCGACCAGCGAGGGCGTCAGGATGCAGAGGGCAAGGAACATCCCCGTCCCTCCCGCCGCCAGCTCTTGCAGGTCCTCGGCGTAATCGCCGGTGGCCATCAGGCCGACCGAATGGAGGGCCACCGGCGTCGAGAGCGGGCTGAGCAGGGTCGAGAAGAGCACCAGCCCGAGGCTCAGCGGCAGGTCGCCGTCGGCGTTCTGCGACCACGCGGTCGACGATCCGGCGATCGGCATCGAGGCGACCAGGGCCAGCCCCACGAGGATATTCTGCACCTCGTCGGCGTTATGCCAGCCCGCCATCATCTTCGTGATGACCAGGATGAATGCGATCGGAAGCAGGAAGTTCGCCGCCAGCCCGGCGATCATCAGACCGGGCCGGCGGATCATCGCCCCGATCTTTTGCACCTCGACCCCCAAACCGGCGTTCAGCAGCAGGGAAGCCAGCATCACCATCGACAGCCGGATCTGCGTCGTCGCCCCGAACGCGGAAATCGCGCCGATCGAGGCGTCTCGAATCCAGAGCCCGAACGAGGGGACGAAGGCCGCGATGGCGTAGGAGCCGATCAAGAGCCACAGGAAGTAGTGATGGACGAAATGCGACAGCCTCGCCACCAGACCTTCTCGATCAGCCATAGCGGAGATTCCCCGGGGCCCGAAATCCGCCGGTTGCCAAGTCCCAGACAACCCTCAGCGGCGAGCGGACATGGCGGAGCATAGTTGGCAATCCTAAGGCGAACCTGAGCCGCGAGTAAATTCGGGTTCACCTGGCAGGGAACCCCGCACCATCGCCCGCCAGCAGTCAATTCGCACGGCGCCACCGCGAAGCTCCCGCGCACGGAACCCCCGCGCACGCGGCCCCTCCAGGACGAGCGCACGGACGGCCTCCTTCGACAAGGTCGGGGTGCCGCGATCGAACCACTCGTCGAAATCGAGCGCGAACGCTTCTTCCACGAGCCGGAGGTTTTCCAGCCCGGCATGGGCCATCAGGTCGACCAAGGCGCCGGAGGTGTGATTGCGGGTATGTGTCCGGTCCCGCGCCCGCTCGATCGCCGTATGCCAGTCCGCGTGCAGCGGATCGGGGTCGGTCGTATGGTCGCACAGGACCAGGACGCCGCCGGGTCGGAGCAGCTCGACCTGCCGTCGGAGGAACGCGGCGGGGTCGGAGACGTGGTGCAACACGTATCGCGAGATCGTCGCATCGAACGACGCGGCCAGCGCCGGGTCGAAGATCGACGCCTGCTGGAATCGCGCCCGCCCGCCGTGGCCCTGGCAGCGACGGCGGGCGCGGTCGATCATCTCGGCGGACAGATCGACCCCCAGGACCCGTTGCCCCGCGGCCAGCAGGGCCTCGGCGACCAGGCCCGGCCCGCAACCCGCGTCCAGGACGTGAGAATCCCTCGGGAAGTCGGCGAACCGGACCAGGCGCTCCAGGGCCATCGGGTCGCTCTGGACCGGAGCCTTCTCGAACTTCGCGGCCTGGCCGTCGAAGGCCGTCGCCAACTCGCGGTCATGGTCGCTCATTCCTGGTCTCTCAGGACGGCCAGAATCCCGGTGCGTATCCCTGCCGGCTGGGGTCGCTCGCCTCGGCGCGGGTGGAAAGGCCCGGGAAGGCCAGGACCCCCCGACCCATGATACGGACCGCGCCCGGTCCCGGCCCGTCGAGTCTTCAACGCCCAGGCACGCGGGTGAGCGCGGACCACCCGGTCGGGTGGAGTGGATCGGTGAGAGCCCCTCGCGACCCGTTCGCGTTCATGGCATTCCGCCGCGATTATCGCAGGGAGCGGGGGCGCGTCGCGACGGCGGGCCCGGCCGGCGCCGAGGCGTCAATCACGCGCGGCGCGGGGGTGATCGCCAGGTGATCCACCACCTTCTGTACCCCCCGCGTGTCGCGGGCCAGCGCCACCGCTTTTTCTTTCGACGCCTCGTCGGGGACCAGCCCCTTGAGGACGACCGTGCTGGCGTCTTCGACCCGGATCTCGATCTTCTCGGAACCGAGCGTCTTGTCACCGTGGAGTCGGGACCCGACGGTCTGTTCGAGCCCGAGGTTGACGGCCGAAGTCCGGGCCTTCACGAGTTGTCCCTGCACGTTCGTCGAGGCGTCCTGGGCCCCGTCCGCCAGGGTCCGCACCGTGCCGCTGACCTGCCCGCGCCGCTCGCCGCCGAGGCTCGCCCAGGCCGCCATCCCCAGACAAATCGCGACCCCGAGCACAAGCAGGGCCCGCCCCACCCTGGTTCCCGCCCCACGTTCCGAGTCTTCCTCGCCATGCCGTTCGCCGCGCGTCTTTTCCTTGGCCATATCAACCCCTCGCTTCCTTGCCAAAGGCCCCATCTGGCCAGAACGTCCCCACGCGTCCCGACGAGTCTTCCCGATCCGTACTATCGGGATGATCGTCAGAATTGCCAGGGGAACTTTCCCTTTTTCTCAACTTCGGCTCCTCGGAGGGTAACACTTCGTCCCCGCGTCTTGCCGGCGGGCCTGACGGGGCGTAGGCTGGACGCTTTGTTAAAAGAGGCGGGTAGTCGGCGACCTGGGGCGATTGCGATGTATAAGACGAGGCGGTTGGGGGCCGGGCTGCTGGTGGCGGCGGTCGTCGGGGCTCCGGCTCTGGCTGACGAACCGAGGTTGGCGGAATACTTCGGGTTCCTTCCCCCGGAGATCTACAAGCTTGACGCCCGGATCGGCAACGTGCTGGTCCGCGACCTCGACGGCGACAAGGTTGACGACGTGGCGATCGTCAACAACGGACGGTCGCGGATCGACCTGCTGCTGAGCGGCAAGGCCCCGGCCGGGGCCGCCGGTGAAGCCAAGACCGAGCCCAATCAGGTCCCCAGCGATCGCCGGATGCGGCTCAAGAGCCTGCCGGTCAACAAGGAAGTCGTCAGCCTCCAGGCCGGCGACTTCGACGGTGACGGCAAGGTCGACCTCGCGTATTACGGCACCCCCACCGAGCTGATCGTCCTCCATAACCAGGGCAACGGCGCCTTCGGCAACCCCAAGAAGATCAGCACCGGCGACGCCGCCGAAGGGAGCAACGTCCTGGCCGTCGGCGACCTCAATGGCGACGGTCGCGACGACCTGGCTCTGCTCGCGCCCAGCGAGGTCGTGGCCGTGTTTCAGGGCGAGAAAGGGCGCCTGGGGGAGCCGGAGCGGTTCCCGCACACCGCGAGCAAGCCCGTCCTGCTCCGCGCCCTCGACGTCGACGGCGACGGCGGCGACGACCTGGTCATCTGGGACAGCGGCGAGGCCCCGATCCGCATCCGCTTCTCGGTCGAGGGCGGGAAGCTCGGTCCCGAGCAGCGCTTCCCGATCGAGAACCCCCGCGCGATCGCCTTTGCCAACCTCGACGGCAAGCCCGGCGCGGAGGTTTTGACCATCGAAGCCCAGTCGGGCCGGGCGAAAATCCTGGCGCTGGACGACTCGGAGGAGGAGGGCGACGATCGCAAGGGGCGCCTGATCTTCTATCCCCTGCCGCAGGGGACCACGCGCGGGCGATCGCTGACGGTGGGCGACCTGGACGGCGACGGCAAGGCCGACGTCGTGGTGAGCGACCCGGCGAGCGCCCAGTTGATCCTGTACCGGCAAGGAGCGAGGAAGGGGGCGGGGCTCGGCCCATCGCAGACCTTCCCGGGCCTCGTCGGCGGCCGGGTCGTCCGCGCGGCGGACCTCGACGGTGACGGGAAGGCGGAGTTGATCCTGCTCTCCGAGCAGGAGAAACAGGTCGCCCGCAGCGTCCTGGACGACGGCCGCCTGACGTTCCCGGCCCCCTTGCCGATCGTCGGCGGCGGCGAACCCGTGGCGATGGAGCTCGCGGACCTCGATGGCGACAAGGCGCCCGAAGTCCTGTACGTGACCCGCGGCAAGGACGACAAGAACTCGGACCAGTACTCGCTCCGGGGCTTGAAGCGCGAGAAGACCGGCACGTTCGTCCCGTTCCGCTGGGGCCCGGCCGACTCCGTACCGATCGCGGGCCTCAACGGGGTGCCGCCCGCCTTGCAGGTGGTGGACGCCAACCGCGATGGCCAGGTCGACATCCTGGTGTTCAACGCCTTCGGCGCGCCGATCCTGTTGCTGGGCCGTCCCGGCGAGCCTCCCGCGCCCGCGGGCGGCAGCCTCGGCCCGCTCCTGGGCGCGACCCCCGCGGGCGTCGGCGTCTCGGACCTGGGCGGGCCGGCCCTAATCGTCGCCCAGAGCACCTATGCCCGCGACGTGACCCTCGATAAATCGGGACGTTGGGAGATCAAGGACCAGTTCAACGCCGGCCGCAACTCCGCACAGATCCAGGGGGCCATCGCGATCGACACCGACGGCGACGGCGTCAAGGAAATCGCCTTGCTGGACCGGGCTTCGAAGTCGCTGCTCTTCCTGGCCAGGAAGGACGGGGTCTACCGCCCCGCGGGCAGCCTCGTCGTCGGGCCGATCGGCGACTTCCAGGGGCTCCACGTCGCCGACCTCGACGACGACGGCCGCGACGACCTGCTGATCGCCTCGACCGAGAAATTCGGTGTCGTCCTGACCGGGCGCAAGGGCCAGCGCCTCCGCCAACTCGCTAGCTACGAGCCCGCCCGCGAGGAGGCCAAGCTCGGCGACCTCGCCGCGGGCGACCTCAATGGCGACGGGCAGGTCGACGTGGTCCTGACCGACGTGGCCGAGCACATGATCGAGATCGTGACCTTCTCCAGCGGCACCGAACTGAACCGCGCCCTGTCGTTCAAGATCTTCGAGGAAAAGTCATTGCACGCCCACCTCTCCATCGAGCCCCGTGACATGGCCATCGGCGATGTCGACGGCGACGGCCGCGCTGACCTCATCCTCATCGTCCACGACCGCGTCCTGATCTATCGCCAGGACTCCGGCAAGGCAAGGGACGAGGGGACGGAGAAGGTCACGAAGCCCTGAAGGGCGGATTTCCGCCGGTCAGAAATCGCCCGCGGAGACGACCTCGCCACCGCCCTTGGTGCCCAGGGCCCACCAGACGGGAAGGCTGACGCTGCTCTTGATCGACCGGGACGAGCCGTCGAGCATCAGGACGTTGACGACCCCAGGGTGCCGGCTGCTGGCGGTGAAGGCGCCCCGGATGATGCCGCCCTCGCTGTAAAGACACTCCCAGGAATTCGGCGCCATGACGTGGGTGTAGCGCGTGTCCGCGGGATAGCCAAGGTGCCAGCAAGAGCCCGAGCCCCAGGCCCCCAGGGTGCCCGCCCGGCCGTACTGGGGCGCGGTCCCCGGGTCGAGGGTCCGGCAGGCGGCGGAGAAGGGGTCGGGGGTGCTCTCGGAGGCTGGCTGGGCGAGATCCAACGGCGAGCAGGACGGGCGCATGCCGTCGCGAGGCGACGGCAACGCGACGTGGTCGCCGATCCCTTTGACCTTCTCGCTGAAGGCCGCCGTCTGGCTCGTGCCGTCGAAGATGTTTGAGAAGGAGTTCATCAGGGAGTTGGGCGTCCTGACCGGGTCGGCCGCCGTCATGAACGGGCCACTGAACGCCCCCTCCTTGAGCAGTCCGTCGGGCGACGACCCGCCATTGCCGGCGTAATTGTTGTGCCCCTCGGGAGTGGTCAGGCGGTCGACGTCCGAGGGGCAGAGGAAGAGGGTGATCGCCGTCCGCTTGGCGGTGGTGTTGTCGTCCACCGCCGGGCCTCCGACGCCCGAGGGGATCGCGCCTCCGGTCCGGAAATTCAACGAGTTAAAGACGGGGGTTTGCTCAAGTTGCGGAAGCATCTGCGAGACGGCCGACCAGTCGTCCCAGTCGCGCCCGCGCCCCTGCCCCCACGGCAAGACATTGTGATTGAAGTGATAATTGTGAAGACCGAGGCCGATCTGCTTGAGGTTGTTGATACATTGCGCGCGGCGGGCCGCCTCGCGCGCCGCCTGGACCGCCGGGAGGAGCAGGGCGATTAGCACGCCGATGATCGCGATGACGACAAGCAACTCGATGAGCGTGAAGGCACGCCGTTTCATGGAATGGCTCCTGCCTGATCTTGCATCAAAAGTTGAATGGCCGGGAAATGTGCCGAGAGGATGCCTCGGCCGATACACGTTAAAATCTCCGGAGATGTTCGTCAAGGACGCAGAGCAGGTCGGTTCCGAATGAGGTGTCGCTCTCGATTGAGAGAAACCTGAGCGGTTCCGCCCCGTGGTCACGATGATGTAGCAAGGGCAGTCTGGCCCCGGAATCGGACCGCGCGGCGATCAGGAGATCGTCTTCGCATTCCGATCAGTCCCGCCCACAACTTTCCGGTCGCTGAACCCAGGCGGACCGCGGCTCATGACACCCAGCGAAACGAACCCAATGGCTTCCTGGTCAACTGGCTCCTTGCCGCGAGTCCGCCACCGCTTGCCTGCGAAACGAACCCAACGACCGTCCGAACCCCGCACTCCGGGCGCGGAACGAACCCAAGCCGATCTCGGGATTCTCGACAGCGCCCGGCGCAAGACGGACCCCACGCCCCCAGTCGACCCGCGAAACGAAGCCAAGCGACCCCCGTCGATCGGCCTAGCGAAACGAACCCAATTCCCGCCATCCCGCCCGATCTCGCCGCGCAAGACGAACCCAACGAGGCTCCCCACCAGGAGAAAGCCCTCCGCGAAACTGACCCAATTCGCCGCCGGATTCCCGAATTCGCGCCGCCGCGAAACGAACCCATTACTGGCGCCGAAAGCCTGGCGTTCGCGAGCCTTGCGTCAAAAGGGCCACGCATTTTGGCCCCTGGTTCCGGCCCCGCTCCATCACCTTGCGAAACGAACCCATTGGGGAGAGGGAAGCATCAGTTGGGGAACGCCGTTCGAAGTTCAAGATTCAAAGGCCCTCGGCCTCGATGACGAGGTCGATGGCGGCGAAGTGCTCGTGATCGCTGCCGGTCTGCTTGGTCTCCACGCGGACGAGGTAGGCGCCGGGGGCGTTGATCTTGAGGGTCAGGCGCTGTCCGGCCTTGGCACCGGGCTTGAAGTCCATATCAAAAGCGGATTCCAGCACCACGTCGTCGCGCAGCTCGGGCAGGGCCTTCTGCCCGGCCATCTCCTGACGGGCGACAAAGGCGTGAACGACCACGTTTTCGAGGGTCTTATGCGGGTAAGCGTTGGTGACGACCCAGAGGATCTTGATCGGGGCCCCGGCCTTGGCCTTGAGAACCGGCCGAGGATTCTTGCCCGACTCCGGCGGGGTCTGGTCGACGAAGGCCGTCTGTGTCTTGCCCCCTGACTCCACGTCGAGGGTCATCTTGGCGTGCTCGCCCCGGGCATGCGAGCCGGTCAGGGTCAGGACCATCGTCAGCCCGGCGATCGGTCGTCGCATCGGAATCCCCTCGGGGTCGGCGGCGTGAAGGAGTTCCGTGTGATGCTAACCGAGCCTCCTCCCTTCCACCATGCCCGGATTCCCCGCGCGGTCCGCGATTGTGTGATACAGTTTCGCGTTGCGAACCGACCGACGGAAGCGGATTCCGTCCGTGCCGGCGCGACGCGGCCTTCCTCGGAGCGTCGTCCCATGTCATTGCGTGATCGCAGGAAGCGTTTAGCGGGTGTGCTGGCGACGGCGACCGCTCTGTTGGCTTCAGGCGCTGGATGCGCCCAGGCAAACGGGCTGAAGCATCGGGCCGAGAGGCCGCCGGCCGCGGTGACCGGCGGACCCGCGCCGTATATGACGATGCGGCCGATCTTCGGATGGGCGTCGCCACGGCCGTTGTATTTAGGCGGTTATGCCGGATACAACTATAGTCGTGCACCTGTCAGGAACCTCGTCGAGACGGCCCAGGATGGCCGCTACGATCGGGACTTCCCGCCCCACCTCCTCGGCGGGCACCACCGTCGCCAATGCCGGTGAGGGTGCCGGTCGGCCGATCGCGCGGAGCGGAGCGGAAAGGAGTGTTCCGGGATGGTCCCCGGCGAACTGCGAATCGGTATCATCGGCGCGGGCATGGTCGCCAGGGAGCGTCACATCCCCGGCTTCCGGGCCATTGAGGGGGTCAAGATCGTCGCGGTTTGCAACCAGCGGCGCGAGTCGACGATTCGGGTCGCTCGCGAGTTCGACATCCCCAAGATCGTCGAGGATTGGGAACACCTGGTCGAGGACCCGGAGGTCGACGCGGTCGTCATCGGCACCCACCCGTCGATGCACTGCCCGGTCACCCTCGGAGCCCTGGACGCCGGGAAGCACGTGCTGACGCAATCGCGGATGGCCATGAACGCGCGCGAGGCCCAGCGCATGCTCGACCGCGCCGTGGAGTGCCCCCGCCTCGTGACGATGGTCGCGCCCACCGCGCTCGGACTTGCCGGCGACGCCACAGTCCGAAAGCTGATCGCCGACGGCTTCCTGGGCATCTTGCACGAGGCCCACGTCCGGGGGCTCAATGACACGCTGGCCGACCCGACTCAGGTGATGGGCTGGCGGCAGATGACCAAGTACGTCGGCTTCAACATGCTGAACCTCGGCGAGCTGCACGAAACCGTCCTCCGATGGGTCGCGGCTCCGGTGCGGGTCCTGGCCAAGGCGACGAAGCTGGTCGCCATCCGCCGCGACCCGGAGACCGGCAAGCGGGCGCGGGTGGGGACGGCCGACAGCATCCAGGCGTTGACCACGCATGAGGATGGATCGCTGGGCATTTACTCCCTCAGCGGCGTCACCCGCAACGGCGGCGGCAACTCCGTGGCCCTCCACGGCGCCGCCGGGACGATCTTCTACGACCTGGACCGCGACGAGATCCGCGCCGCCCGCGCCGGCCATCCTGGGCTGACCCCGCTGACGATCCCCGCCTCCCTCCGCGGCTCCTGGCGGGTGGAGGCCGAATTCGTCGATGCGATTCGCGAAGGCAAGCCCGTCACCCGCAACGACTTCGCGACGGGCGTCCGGACGATGCAGTTCACCGAGGCCGTCGCCCGCAGCTCCCGTCACCAGCAGCCGATCGACCTGCCGCTCACCGAGTTCTCCAACCCGAGCCTGTGAACCGCGGGCCAATCGCCAGGGCGATCAGCCCACCCGCGGCGGCGAATGGCGCCAGCAAGATCAGGACGATCCCGGCCAGGTGGCTCTCGGTGCCCGTGTGCAGCAGGTGCCAGAGCAGTTTCGCCGCCGTGGTCGTCCCCGGCAGCTCGACCGGGTTCGACGCCGGCACCTCGCCCATCGCCAGCACGAGCGCGACCCCCCACGCCGTGAGGAGTCCCCCCCCGCAGATCGGCAGGGCGACCCGGCGAAATTGCCCCCAAGCGCCGAGCCCGTCCAGGGTTGCGGCCTCCTGATACGCGGAAGGCAAGCCGACCACCGCCGGCCAGAGGACCAGGAAGGCGTAAGGGAAGGTCCGCAGGGCATAGGCGATGACGAGGATGGCCGGGGTCGCGTGAATCCACCGAATTCCTCCGTAGGCCAGGACCAGCGACATGCCCACGACCGGCCCCGGTGTGGCGAGGGCCAGGGTCAAGGAGAGCGCGGCCACCCATCGCCAGCTTCCCGACTGTCGCGCCTCCCAGGCCAGTCCCCAGGCGAGGCAGGTCGCCACCAACGCCCCGACGGCCGACCAGAGGAGGGTCGTCGGAAGGATGAGATCGGGCCGCCCAAAGAGTTCGGAGACGGCGGCCCGTAGCGTGGTCGCCAGCCCGCTGACCGACCACTTCGGCCCCTCTCCCGCCGCGGCCGAGCCGCCCACTCGTCCCGCACGCCAGCACAGGCCGTACAGCGGCAGGATCAGCAGCGTTGCCAGCGATGCCCAGACGAGCATTGCCGAGGGGATGCGCCAGGCGCCGAGGCTCCAGTCCCTCGGCCGCGAGGAGGCCGAGGGGAACCGCGCGGGGTCGGCCCAAAGCAGAGCCCGCATGCCGAGCGTGATCGTGATTCCCAGCAAGACGAGCGGCGGTAACGCCACGGCGGCGGCCGTCCCGGGTCCGTGGCCCTGGCCGAACTGGGTGTAGGCTTCCTCGGCATACGTACGGACCTGGAGCAGATCCGTCACGGTCATATCGCCCGCGGTCAGCACCGCCACCGCCAGGGCCGCCCCGGCGATCGCGCCGACCGCGCGGCGGAGCGTCACCTGCACCACGACCCGCCAGGCGGGGAGGTCCAGGAGCGCGGCCTCCTCCAGTTCCGGCTCCACGGAGCGCAGGCCGACCCCGGCGAACAGGACCACCCACGGCAGCGCGGCCATTGCGTGGACGAACGCCGCGCCCGGCCAACCGATCAGCAGCGGCCGGGAGCCAAGGACCTGCATGCGGCCGAGATTCCCGAGCGCGCCGATCCAGGCGGCGGCGTGGATCGGCAACGGCACGAACGCCGCGAACACCAGCAGCCCCAGGGCCGACCGCCGACCGGGAAGGTCGGTGCGGAAGAGGCCAACCGCCAGTGCGAGCCCCGCCGGCAGCGCGATCGCCCCGGCCACGAGCACGAGCCGGGTCGTCTCGACCGCCAGGCCGAGCGGACGGGCGACCCCGCCCGTGTCGCCGACCGACTCGGCGCCACCCGCCTCGATCCAGGCCTCACGGACCGTGGCAACCGCGGGCCAGCCCAGGACGCCGGTCAGGGCGAGGGCGATGGCGAACTCCCCGAGCCGCGGGAGCTTCACGCGCGGAGCCCCGATTGCCGCATCAGGGTCGCCGTCGACCGGTAGGCTTCGCGGACCCAGTCAACGATCTTCTCCGGCTCGGGAGCATACTCCAGCTCGATCGAAACCGTCACGTCATCGAGGTCCAGCCTCTTGATCGTGTCGAGATAGGGCGAGAACTCGACGACGCCCTGGCCGGGGGGCAGGTCGCCGTGGGCCACCCCATTGCAGTCGGAGATGTGGACGTGCGCGATCCTTCCGCGCAACGCCTCCAGAGACACCGCCGGCTGGTTGGCGAGGGCCATGTGCGAGATGTCGACGTTCGCCTTGACCGCCGAGTCTCCCACCTCGTCGAGGAACCGGACCATCCGGGGCACGGTGTTCAGGAGCGAGAGCAAGAACGGCTCCAGCTCCAGCGCGATCTCCAGGCCGAGGCCGCGGGCGTGCTCGCCGAGGATTCGCACCGCGTCAACGCCCAGGTTCCACTGCTCAGCGGGCGGGATCACCTCGCGCTGCCAGAGGTACTCGCCGAGGACCAGCAGGAGGTTCCTCGCCCCGAAGCGGGAGCCCATCTCCAGATAGGCCCGGGCGCGGTCGATGTGGAACCGTCGCACGCTCGGGTTGAAGTCGATCAGGCCGAGCGCGACGCACGCGACGCTCACGATCGGCAGACCCTCGCGGTCGCAACTGGCCTTGATCGCGGCCTGTTCGGCCTCGTCGACCTCCAGGGGGTCGGCGAAGATGTCGATGGAGTCGAAGCCGATCTGCTTGGTCATCGCGATGCCGAACGCGGTGTCTCGCCCGGCCTGCGCCCAGGCGGAATTGATCAGACCGAGCTTCATCATTCCGCCTCGCCGGGTGGTCACGAGATCGCCGACACGCAGCCTACCAGGCTCCCCCACCCAGTTCCAGGACGCCCTCGCCCCGCCCACAACCGCGCGGCCTCGGCCACGAGTGGCCATCGGCGCATCACCTCCGGCGATCAGGGCGTCGTGTAGTCGATGATCTGGGCCAGGAGGCTCCGAAGGTCTCTCCTCGGCACGATCCGGTCAACGAAGCCGTGCTCCTTGAGGAATTCGCTGGTCTGGAAGCCCTCGGGGAGCTCGACCCGCACGGTCTGGGCGATGACTTTAGGGCCGGCGAAGCCGATCAGGGCCTTGGGCTCGGCCAGGATCACGTCGCCGAGGGACGCGAAGCTGGCGGCGACGCCCCCCATCGTCGGGTGCGTCAGGACGCTGATATACAGGCCGCGGGCGGCGTTGTGGCGGGCCAGGGCGGCGGAGACCTTGGCCATCTGCATCAAGGAGAAGATCCCCTCGTGCATCCTCGCGCCGCCGCCGGAGCCCGACACGATCACGACGGGGAGCTTGTCGAGGGTGGCCCGCTCGATGGCGCGGGTCAGCTTCTCGCCGACGACGGAACCCATGCTGCCCATGATGAAGCCGGAGTCCGTCAGGCCCAGGACGATCCGGAGCCCCTTGATGAACCCCTGGCCGACGACGGCCGCCTCGATCAGGCCGGTCCGCTCCTGCTCGGCCTTCACGCGTTCGGGATAAGGGCGGCGGTCGTTGAATTGCAAGGGGTCGCCGGGGCGGAGGTCGGCATACCACTCCTCGAAGGTGTCGGTGTCCAGCAACTGAGCGATGCGTTCGGCGGCCGGCACGGTGAAGTGGTGCTGGCACTCCGGGCAAACGAACAGGTTGCGCTCGACCTCCTTGCGGAAGAGAGTGGCCTGGCAGCCGTCGCAACGCATCCAAACGCCTTCGGGCACGCCCTTGGGCTCGAAATGGCCGTGCCAGGGGTTGGCCGGCGCTCCGCGCTTCAGGGCCATCTTCGGGGTGCTCCTGGAAAGACGGAATGGACCACCGAGGCGCGGAGGACACGGAGAAGAAATTTCAAAGAATGCGATTCCTTTCGAATTTCCTCCGTGCCCTCCGCGCCTCCGTGGTTAATTCGTCCCGAGTTCGGGGGCGACTTCGATCCGTTCGAAGCCGCCGGTGGGGACGTCGTCGTCGAGCTGAACATGGGGGTCGCGCCGCAGGTAGCCGGCGATGAGCTGGGCGATCGGCTCGCCGACGACCAGCCCGAGGACCTCGTCGCGGTGGCGGCGGATCAGGGGCTTCAAGGCGCCCCGAACGCGATCCAGGGCCGATTCGACGGTTTCGCCGCAGGGGGGGCAGATCGTGCGGGGGTCGTCGAGCCACTGGCGGAAGAGTTTCATGTTGCGCCGCTTGATCTCGTCGAGCTGGAGCCCCTGCCAGAGCCCCTGGTCGAGGTTACGCAGTTCCTCGATGCGTTTGGGACGCAGGCCGAGGGAGCGGCCGACGGCCTCGGCGGTGCGGGTGACGCTCTCGCTGGGGCCGCAATACAGAGCCGCCAGAGCGATGCCGCGGAGCCGTTCGGTGAGCAGTGCGACCTCGGCCTTGCCGCGTTCGCTCAGGGGGATGTCCAAGATCCCCTGGACGCGGTCCTGCTCGTCGTAGATCGTGGCGCCGGGGCGGATCAGGACGACCTGGGTCATGCTCGCGACGACGGCGCGGCCGGTGCGGCCGGGGCATCGCCTCTGGGGGGGGAGTGGGGGTCGTCTTCGGGTTTCCGGCCGCGACGGGCGGCTTCGGACACCTCGGCCAGCGCCGCCGCGTAGTTGCCGTCGGGGCGGAAGGTCGCCGAGCCGACGACCAGTTGCGTCGCTCCGGCGGCGGCGGCGGCGCCTGCCGTCTTGGCGTTGATCCCGCCGTCGATCGAGATCCGCAGTCCCGGCCGCGCTTGGCGGAAGAATCGGACCTTGTCCAGCACGGTCGGGTCGAACGCCTGACCGCCGAAGCCGGGCATCACGCTCATGACCAGCACCACGTCGATTTCCGCCAGGAACGGCTCGACGGCCGTGGCCGGCGTCGGCGGGTTCAGCACAAGCCCGGCGTGGCACCCTTCGCGCCTGATCCGCCGCAGGAGGTTCAAGGGTTCGGGGACCGCCTCGATGTGGAAGAGGATCACGTCGCAGCCGGCCTTGACGAAGTCGTCGAGATATCGCGACGGGTCGTCGATCATCAGGTGGGCGTCGAAGGGAAGGTCCGAATGCTTGCGCCAACCAGCAATGACCGGGGCGCCATAGCTGAGGTTGGGGACGAAGTGGCCGTCCATGACATCAAGGTGCAACGCCGGGGCGCCGGCGCGCCTCAGGGCGTCCAGCTCCGCGGTCATGCGTGCGAAGTCGCAATTCAGGAGCGACGGGGTCACGGCCGGCAAGGTCGCCGCGTCCCAGGCCCGGAGGCGTTCGGATCGTTCCACCGCGGACCCCTTCAAGGACCCCGCCGACTTCGGCGTGACACCCGACGTTTCAAGGATGATCGGGGATCACGGCCAGGGAGTTGAATTTCTGACCTTCCAGGTATTCCAGGAAGGCGCCACCACCCGTGGAGACGTGGGACATCTTCTCGGCCAGGCCAAACTGCTCGACCGCCTCGGCCGTCTCGCCGCCGCCGACGATCGTGACGCCCCGGGATGCCGCCAGTGCCTCGGCGATCCCCCGCGTTCCCTGGGAAAAGGGGGCGATCTCAAACTTGCCCACCGGCCCGTTCCAGACGACCGTCCCGGCCTCCTTGATGAGGGCCCCGTAGGCCGCGACCGTCTTGGGGCCGATGTCGAAGCCTTCCCAGCCGTCGGGGAGGTCGGGCCCTTCGACCACCTTGGTGTTGGCCGTGGCGCTCATCGCGTCGGCGACGAGGTAGTCGATCGGCAATTCGAGCTTCGCGCCGGCCAGGGCCTTGAGGCGTCGAGCCTCGTCGAGCTTGTCGACCTCGACCAGGCTCTTGCCGGTGGCGTGCCCCTCGGCCTTCAAGAAGGTGTACGCCATCGCCCCGCCAATCAGGAGCTTCTCCACCTTCGGCAGCAGGTTCTCGATGATGTCGATCTTGCCGGAAACCTTCGCCCCGCCCATGACCGCGATCATCGGCGGCCTGGGGTGGCCGAGCAAGGTTTCCAGGACGTGCAACTCCTTCTCGACCAGGAACCCGATCGCCCGCCGCTCCGGGGTGAACCGCCGCGGCACGGCGACCATCGACGCCTCGTCGCGGTGGCAGGTTCCGAAGGCGTCGTTGACGTAGGCGTCAGCCAGGCCGGCGAGTTCGGCGGCGAAGGCAGGATCGCCCTTCTTCTCACCGGGGTGGAACCGGACGTTCTCCAGCACGAGCACGCCGCCAGGCATGAGCTTCGCGGCGGCTTGCGTGGCCTCCGGGCCGACGGTGTCGCCGACCTTCTCCACCGGGCGGCCCAGAATCTCCTGGAGCCGGGCGGCGACGCGGTCCAGGGTGAATGGCGCGTCCTCCCCGGGCTTGCCCGTGGGGCGGCCGAGGTGGCTGACCAAGATCAGGCTCGCCCCGTGGTCCAGGGCATAGTTCAGGGTCGGCAGCGCGGCCGTGATCCGGCGGTCGTCGGAGATCGAGCCGTCGGCGCCTTGCGGCACGTTGAAGTCGACCCGGACCAGCACCTTCTTGCCGGCGAGTTCCAGGTCTCGAATCGTCTGCTTGGGCAACGGGAGGACCCCAAAGGACCACGGTCGGGCTTGCCGGAGACGTTAGCCCAGCTTCGCGAGCATGGAGATCAGGTCGGCGGTGCGGCAGGAATATCCCCATTCGTTGTCGTACCAGGCGATGGTCTTGACCATGTTGCCCTGGATGACCTGGGTCCACTCCGACATGAAGATGCAGGAGTGGGGGTCGCCGATGATGTCGCCGGAGACCAGGGGGTCGGTGGCATACTCGATGATCCCCTTCAACGGCCCGTCGGCGGCGGCCTTCATGGCGGCGTTGACCTCCTCCTTGGTAACGTCGCGTCCCAGGAGGGAGGTGAGGTCGGTGATCGACCCGTCGGGAACGGGGACGCGCAGGGAGTAACCGCTCAGCCTGCCATTGAGCTCGGGAATCACCTCGCCGACGGCCTTGGCGGCTCCGGTGGTCGAGGGGATGATATTGACCGCCGCAGCGCGGGCGCGGTAGGGGTCGGTGTGGATCTGGTCGGCGACGCGCTGATCGTTGGTATAGGCGTGGCAGGTCGTCATCAGCCCTTTGGTGATGCCGAAGGCTTCGTGCAGGACCTTGGCCATCGGGGCCAGGCAATTGGTGGTACACGAGGCGTTGGACACGATCCGGTCGGTCGGCTTGAGGATCTGATCGTTGACGCCCAGGACGATCGTGGCGTCAAGCTTGTCCTTGGCCGGAGCGCTCAGGACGACGCGCTGGGCTCCGGCGTTCAAGTGCTTTTGCAGGGAAGCCCTGTCGGTGAAGAAGCCGGTGGACTCCAGGGCGACCTGGCAATCCAGGGCTTTCCAGGGGAGATTGGCGGGGTCGCGTTCCTGGGTAATCTTGACGGTCTTGCCGTTGACGATCAAGGCGTTCTCGGCAACCTGCACGGTCCCCTCAAAGCGGCCGTGGACGCTGTCGTACTTCAGCAGATTGGCCAGGAGCTTGGCGTCCGAGAGGTCGTTGATCGCGACGATCTCGAAGTCCTGGGGACGGGCCGCCATGACGCGGAAGACCAGCCGACCGATCCGACCGAACCCATTGATGCCGACGCGAACCGCCATGCTGCCACTCTCCAGGGTGCCTCGACCCGGGGCGAAATCCCCGGGGGAAACGATAACGGCGATCCGCGGGCGCCCATTCCCGCCCCATCTCGGCCGATCGCGATCGAATTCTAGCCCGCCGCGTCCGCGATTGTCAACGCGCCGGGGTGGCGTGGGGGCGACGGCCCGGCGTCACGGGTTCCTCATTTGTCCCCTGTGGAACAGCGTTTGCGTACATTCATTAGCGAAGCCCATGATCCTCGGCCGCGATCCCCGGGACGGACCCGGTCGCCCGCGGCACGGTGTGGCCGCGGACCCGCGATGATCGGAACGCACGCGACCCGCCTACTCATCGTCGAGGATAGCCCCAGCGATCGGCGGATCTACCGACGCACCTTGCAAGGCTTCGATATCCACTTCGCCGGCTCCGGGGAGGCGGCCCTCGAAAGCCTCCGGCGCGAACCCTTCGATGCGGTGGTCCTGGACTTCGACCTCCCGGGCCTTGACGGCGCCCAGGTTCTGGGCATGATTCGCGACGGCTTGAAGCTCGACGTGCCGGTGGTCGTCGTCACCGGCGGCGGCAGTGAGGACCTCGCCGTCGGTTTGCTGAAGCTCGGGGCCCACGACTACGTCACCAAGGACCTGCTGCCGACGCCCCGCGTCGCCGCCGCCGTCCTGGGCGCGATGGACCGCCACCGTTTGGACCGCGCCCACCGCGACGCCGAGGAAGCCCTGCGGCGGCGAAATGTCGAGCTGGAGCAGGCCCTCCGCCAGCTCAAGGAGGCTCAGGCCCAGCTCATCCAGGGCGAGAAGATGGCCAGCCTCGGCCAGCTCGTCGCCGGGGTCGCCCACGAGATCAACAACCCGCTGTCCTACGTCGCCAACAACCTGGTCGTCCTCGACCGCGACGTCCGCGACGTCGCCGCCATCATGGCCGCCTACCGTGCCCATTTCGGTGACGCCATCCCCGCCCCGATCCGCGAGGCCGAGGGCCGCGTCGACCTCCCTTATACGCTCGCCAACCTCGACCGCCTCTTACGCAGCTCGCGCCAGGGCCTCGACCGCGTCGGGAAGATCGTCGCGGGCCTGCGCGACTTCTCCAGGCTCGATGAGGGGCACCGCAAGCTCATCGACCCCAATGAGGCCGTGCGAACGACCGTCGAGATGGTCCGCCACCAGGCCCGGCTCAAGGACGCCGAGTTGACCATTGACCTGCTCCCCCTTCCCAAAATCTGGTGCAACCCGGGCAAGCTTAACCAGGTTCTGCTGAACCTCCTCATCAACGTGTTGCAGGCCGTCGGCCGCGGCGCCCGCATTGTCGTCGCCACGTCGGCGAATTCCGAGGACTCCGAGGTCTCGTTCCGGGTCTCCGACGACGGACCCGGCATTCCCGAGGCGATCCGCGGCAAGGTCTTCGACCCCTTCTTCACCACCAAGCCCCAGGGCGTCGGCACCGGGCTGGGCCTCTGGATCTCGTTCTGCATCGCCGCGGAACATCAAGGGCGGCTCGAACTCGACACCGAGGTCGGCCAGGGCACGACCTTCACCCTGGTCCTGCCGACCCGCCTGCCCTCCGACATCCCCTGAAGCCGCGGCATTTTCCTCCCCGCGGCGGCCCGCTTCGGGGTCGTAGGGTCCGCCGCGCGGGCGAACGGCGAACATCGTCAGCGGGAGCCGCTCCACGGGTATTCCGGGACCGGATCCGAAAAATCCGCGCAGGGGAAGGCTGAATGTCTCGATGGTCCCAAGGCCCACCGGCCTCGCCTTTCGTCCGCGACTTTCCCGGACGAGTCGGACCGGGGCACGGTTGGGCATCCTAAAACTGGCGGACGCACCGGGTTGCATCTGGGGGAGGGCGACGATGATGACACGCGGACATTGGGTCGGGGCGACGCGGCTGTTGGCCTTCGGAACGCTCCTGACGGCGGCACTCGCCGATCGGGCGGCGACGGCCGGACCGGCGACTTATGACAGGGACTCGAAGTCGTTCCGCCTGACGTACACGTTCGCCGACCTGCCCGGCGCGGGCATCGGCGACCAGGTGGTTGGCGCGGCCTATAAGCCGACGCCGGAGGAGGAGCAGACCGTCAAGGCCCTGACCGCCCTGGTCAGCGACGTACTTTTCAGGGCGACCGACGGCCGCGGGAAGGTCGGGCGGCTCGATTTCGTCGACGACATCAAGAATGCCGATCTCGTCATCTCCCGGACTGGCAAGCCGGCCAGCCCTGGCTGGGCGAACCGCGGGGCGATCGACAACCAGCCCGGCTATGTCGTGCTGTATTACCAGTCGCTGGTGCCGTTCATCAAACAGGACGTCGTCTACACGGCCACCCACGAACTCTGCCACTACATCTTCAACCTGACCGACGAGTACCGCCCGAACCTCCCCATCGGCTGCCCGGTCCGCGAGGGCGCCGCGTGCTTGATGGACAATTACTACTCGTCGGTGCGCGGGTACATGGGCCGGTTCTGCAACGAAGCCGAGCACGTCAAGACGCGGGCTCAGCCGATCTCCTGCCAGCAGATGGTCGACAACTTCTTCAACGCGCGACAAGTCTCCAAAGACGCCGGCGCCGTCCTGGCGGTTTCGGACCCTCGGCAAGGACTTATCGAGACGACCATCGGCAAGGTCAAGGCGAAGAACCTGGAGGCGGTCGCGAACAAGAAACCCCTCCTGGGCGGCCTGAAGGCGTTCGCGAAGACGATGCTCACCGGCCTGGTCGAGAATTTCAACGGCGGCAGCGCGACCAAGGCGATCTTCACGCCGGACCAGCTTGTCAAGGCGGTCGATCTGATCGTCCGCGCCGGCACGTTCATCCCGGCCGCCCGCCCGGAGCGGCTGGCGGAGGTTTTGTTTACCCAGATCAAGGCCGAGGCCACCAGGATCGGCGCCAACGTCCAGAACGAGAAGAGTGAATCGACCCGGGCCTCGCGGATCAAGAGCCACCTGGCGAAGTTCGTCGGCGAGATGCTCAAGCAAAAGGTCTTCGCACCCGCGGACTTCCCCAAGGATCAGCAGAAGGAGGTCATCGACCGCCTCGCCCGGGACGAGGCCCGCAGCGCCCAGGATAAGGCACTCGACCGCTTCGTGGGGATTGGCGACGTCAACGTCCGCATGAACCGCGAGATCGCCTCGAACATCGTCGACGTGCTCGACGAGCTAGGCGCCCCCGGCATCGCGGCGCGGCGCGCGGTCCTCCGTCAGTTCGACGACGAGTTGAAGCAGTTCTCGATCCCGGGCCGGACCGCGGCGAGCTTCGGCAGGCGCCGGACGCGTTTCATCAATCCTGACCCCCTCGACAATTCGAAGTACGGCATGGTCCTGACCCAGGGCGGGGTCTTCCCGTATGTGGCGATCCGCGACCGCGGCTTCCAGGAATTCTCCCGGTTGATCGACCGCGAGCGGATCGAGCTGGTCGAGCCCCGCTTCCAGCCCGAAAATCTGGTCGTCGGGGGCCTGCCGCTGGACGTGCGGATCGAGCGGCCCTTCGAGGGAGCGGAGGCGTCGGTCGATGCCCGCGTCCGTGCGCAGCGCAACATCAGTTTCCAGGCCTTGCTGAACGACCTCTTCGACCAGGTTCAGCGCGACCGGCTGGAGAACGTGGCCCTGCTCGTCCCTCCCGGTGGCTTACCCAGCGGCGTCGAACAGTCGCTGAACGTCCTGCGCGGCAAGCTTCCCCAGGGCGCCGACGTGCGACTCGACATCGTCCTGGTCGGCCCGACCTCCATCCCGACCTCGCTCCGCGACCTCTCGGTGCGCTCGCGGGGCTCGGTGCTGACGATCACCGACCTCGACGAGGTCGGCGCGATCGCCCAGCGCCTCAAGAACGAGCAGACCTCGGGCTCCTGGCTCATCGTGCCCCAGCAGGGCACCATCCCCCAGGGCATCGCCCCACCCTCGGCGGCGGACCTGGGCGATCAGATCGCCACGGCCAAGGCCATTTATGCGGGCGGCGACACGCCCATGGAAGGCTTCGCCGACAAGTTCAAGGGTGTCCGGGGTCCGCTCAACACGGCCGCGGGCGACGTGCGGAAGATTCTGAGGGAGAATCGCGACGGCATGACGCAGCAGGTCCGGGCCCGCGTCGACGAGGCGGTCACGCACCTGGAGCAGATGAGGCTCCTCTTCGCGAAACTGGACGGTGACCGCGCGGGCTACGAACCGCTCATCGATGCGGCCAGGGCCCCCGTCGAGGAGAAGAATTATCCAACACGCAACACGACGTACCTCCGCGACATCGCCGCGGTGAAAGTTGAGCTGGAAGCGACCAAGGGACTGATCGCGTCCGCGGTGGTCCTGCCGGTGTCCCAGGACCAGCCGGATCAGAAGGCCGACGAGGCCAACGTCGCGCAGGCGGACGCCGCGCAGGCCCTCTCCGCGAAGATCACGAATTCCCAACTCCCTGAGTCTTTCGGGGAGAACCTTGTCAACCTCGATAAACTCGTCCGGCGCCACGAGAAGGTTCTGTCCGCGGCCCTGGTCGCCACGAACGACAACGTGCCGATCTTCCAGCGAGTCGACCGCAAGGACCTGGACACGCACCGCAGGCAGGCCGAGAGCGGCGCGAATCCCAAAAAGCCGAGCCCGATCGATGCCCTGACCGACCTGTCCCCGACGAGCCAGCGTATCCGGCTGGCCCGCTTCTATGTCGAGGAAAACGCCGTCGGCCCCGACGCCGAGCTGGAACTTCTCGTCGGCCTCTCCCGCCCCTTGCCGGCGGTCAACATCGCGGACGGCCTGCCCGTGATGGAGCTGTATAACGACGCGGGCGAGCCCGTCGGCGCGGGCAACCTGCTGCCGGACCTCGCCACCACGACGTCGACGCTCCTGGTCTACCGCGTCCAGCGCCCCCAGGGCCTCGAAGAGCGGGGATACACGCCCTTCCTCCGGCTCAGCGAGGAGACCGTGAACGCGTTGCAGGAGAACGACCTCAACTTCACGTTCTCGGTCGGCTCGACGCGGAGGAATCTCCAGCTTCTGGCGTCGGTGGTCGACGACATGGCCGACAACACGCGGGGCACCTTGCGAACCTCGTCACGCGAGGCCGTGGTCGAAGTCCACGTCTCGGCCGGGAGCGCCGTCCTGGGGGCGACGGTCAAAGGGTTCTGCCAGAAGATCGTCCCCGGCAGCGACCCCATCACCATCGAGAGTGTGGAATTCAAGGACGAGGGCCAGGTCGTCCGCGCCGGCCTCGACGCGCAGGCCGAAATCCGTGATAAGGCGGCCGGGGACGGGATCTACACGGGGAAGGTTTCCCTGAATGGCGTCACCCGAGCCTCGGAGTTTCGCATCTTCATCCAGGCCGACACCACCGATGGCCAGGCCCACTTCATCGCGCTCGACGACCCGAACCGGGGCCGCCCGGCTCACCCCAACCCGAACGCCCGGGCCGACCCAGCTCACCCCGACGCGGCGGCGAAGTCGCAGGCCGACGCCGAGGGCCCGGTCCTCAAGTTCCAGCGAGCGACCTCGGTCCACTTTCGCGTCGAGCCCTGATCCCGCTCAACCGCCCGCTTCGAGATTCATCCGCAGGTAGGAACGAGGCTCGACCTCGCGCAATCCCAGGAGGTCGGCCATCCCCATGACGGCCCCCTGGGCGTCGGCGAGGTCTCCCTCACCCTCGGCGATGGCCTCGACCTCGGCGAAGGCCCCCAGGCCCTCGGCGAGGTCGAGCGCCACTTCCATCAGTCTGCCTCGGTATTCGACGCGGAAGGGCAGACGCGCCTTGCGGATCGTCGCGACGGTCAGGAATCCGAGGCGCTCGAAGACCGTCCGCATGCCGGCCAGGGCCTCGGGGCCCTCGGCCAAGGGGATCTCGATCTCCTCGCGCGTCTTGGTCGGCCCGCCGCGCTTGGGGCCCTTGTAGGTGACGCGGTTCTCCGCGTCCACCCTGCGGAGCCTCAACGCCTCGTCCGTGCGGGCGAAGTCGCGCGACGGGTGAGCGAAGTAGACGTCCTCGTGCCGGAGTTCGGCGCCTGCGACCGCCCCCATCGCCAGCAGTTGTCGGCGGAGGGCGGCGTGGTCGGCGTCCCGGAATTTGACCTCCACTTCATAGCTCATGGGTCCAGCTTAGAGCGGGGACCGTCCGGCGGCAATGGGCCGATTCTTGCCTTGACGACGGGGCGATGATGCGCTACAGTTTGGGTTTCCCGCGGGCTTTGGACCCCGCAGCCTGGCCTTGCATCGACGTGGGGCTCCTGACCGAGGACTTGATCGACATGCCGCGCAAGAAGTTTGGCCGCAACCGGAAGAATCGCTGCCGTTTCTGCACCCCCGAAGGTTGCCCGCGCCCCGCCTACGTCGATTACAAGGATGTGGGGCTGCTCAAGAAGCTTTGCACCAACCAGAGCAAGATGTTCTCCCGCAAGCGCAGCGGCAATTGTGCCGCCTTCCAGCGCGCCTCCAGCGACGCCGTCAAGCGCGCCCGCTTCATGGCCCTGATCCCCTACGTCGGCGAGTAATCGGCGCCGATCCTGTCAGCGCGACCCCACCGTCCCCGCCTTCAAGAAGGCCAGGAACCGGCGGTCGAGCGTCGTGTAGGGGACCCCGAGACGGGCCTCAAGGGACTGGCCGCGACCGCGCCTGAGGTTGCCTTTCACGGCATCGCGGGCGTAGTCGAGGAAGGGCTCGCGGAAGGCGCGGCCTTCGCCCTGCATCAGAAAGACGGCGAGGGCCATCGACTCGGCGTACCGCAGGAAGATCGCGCGGTCGCCGGAGAAATCCGCCTGGTCGAGGTCCACCAGTTCGGCGATCGGAATGAACTGGTCCTTCTCCAGCAGGCGAATGCGGGCCTGCTCGATGCGAGGGCCGACCAGGCCGCCGACCTCGATCGTGCCGTCGGGCTTCGGGGTGACGGTCTCAAAATAGGTGCCCAGACCCTCGAAGACCCAGAAGCCGCCCGCGTTCTTCTCATAGTCGTTCCGACCGCCGGACTCGAAGAGGAGCTGGTGCGACGCCTCGTGGTAGAGCGTGGCGTCAACGTCCATCGTCCCCTCGGGGTCGCGGAAGAAGTAGCTCGTCCCGGAGCCGCCGGGCTTCGCGGGCCGAGCATAGTGGCCGATCTCGTCCTCGACGCCATTGCCGAGCTTCGGGCGGAGGTAACCGATGTATTCAGCCTGCGCCGCGAAGTACCAGATGCGGTGCTTACGGGTCTGGACGCGGGCCGGACTCGGTGAGTCGTAGCGCTGGGACAGTGGGGAATCGCGACCAGCAACGTCGGACGTCAGGGCGAAGAAGAGGTCGCGGAAGGCTTCCAGCTTACGGCCGAAGCGGATCGCCTCCGAGAGCGGGACGTTGGTGCGGATGACGAAGTGGGCCGTCTCGATCGTCCAGCCCTCGGCGATGTCGCGCCTGAGGTCGTCGGCCTGGTCGGTCGGCAGCCACTTGACGGGCTTGCCGGGTTTGACCGGGCCGGGCAACTCTCCCTTGGCCAGATGCGGCACCCACGAGGCTGGCACCCAGCCGAAGGTCGGGTGGTCGACCCAGCCGTTCTTGAACTTCTCGACGGCGTAGGGCGTCGCCCAGCCCCCGGCGTGCGGGACGTATCCCAGCAGCCGGCGCGCTTCCTTGTGGTCCGGTTGGCGGGCGATCACCCCGCGCAGGCAGTCGTCGGCCAGGGAGTACCGGCCGATCTTCGCCGCCCTCGCCGCCAGGGCGAAAAGCTCGGCCGCGGCGGCGTCGCGCGCCGCGAGGGGGGGAGAAACGGCCTCCTCGACCACTTCCGGGAGCGGGCGGAATCGGGTCGGGCCTTCCTCGGAGGGGGCGGTCTCGATGAGGGGTCGAATCGCCTCGGCCTCCGCCCCGTTCCGGCCGTCGGCCAGCGATCTCAACGCCTTGGTTTCGACCTCGCGGATCGCCCGGCGCTCGGCGTGGAGCGCGGCCGAGGTGTCGGCCTTGGGCTTGGCCTGGGGGGTCGTTCCCAGGGACACCAACAAGAGGATTGCCGCGGACGGGAGCATCCTTCGCACCTCCGGAGGCCCGTTGGGCCGCGTCTGCACTGGACGATTCGGGAGGGGGCGGGCAAAATGCCACGCCCGAAGTCGATCGCCGACGCCGACGCCGACCGAAGGCATGGAACCGCAACGAACCCCCGGTATGGAGGCCGCCCATGTCCCCCCATCGCAACGCGATCCCGACTCCGCTGGCCCTGGCCCTGGGCGTCGCCGTTGGCGTCGTCCTGTCGGGTCTGCGCCCCGCGACCCTCCGCGCCCAGGGGGGCGACCGCGTCGGCGAATCGGCCTTGGTGACTGGCCCGGTGTCGATCGACTATAACGCGGTGAAGAAGGTGCAGGTGGCCCAGGAGGCCCTGTACTACCTCGATTATACCGGCGCCCGCCTCCTGGCGGCGGTCCCCTCCTTCCAGCAGACGGTCGGCGGGGCCCGCGTGCTGGGAGATTTCGCCGAGCGCGATCTCGTCGCCGACTTCCAGCTACCGAAGGGGACCGTCCCGCACTTCCTCGTGACGACGGGGACCCTCGGCGCCTTCGGCGAGCCCTGGGCGCCGGTGTACGTCCTGGAAACGAGCACCCGCCAGGTGGCCATCTACCGAGTGTCCGAGCTGCGCACCGGCGTCTCGACCCGGCCGCGGTTCGATCTGCTGGAGCGCCGGCCACTGGGCCGCCCGGCCCCGCCCGCTCCCGCCGGTTGAGTTGAGGCGAAAAGGCGGGCGGATCAGGGCGCCTTCGCGGGCGTCGTGGTGGCTCCCTCTTTGAGGCCGGGGACCTTCGGCTCGCCGTAGGGGCGGGCGTTCTGGTGGTCGATCAGCCAGTCGCCGTTGGGGTCGAAGACGCGGACGTCGCCGTAGGTGCCGGAGGGGTCGGGTTCGTAGCCGTGGCGGGCGAACGCCACCCCGCTGGAAACCTGAAAAAGCCCGAGAAACTGGCGGTCGAAGCCCAGGCCGAACGGCGGCTTGCGCTCGTAGCCGAGGGCTGAGAAGACCTGGCGGTGGACCGGGGCGGTATCGAACGCCACCAGGATGAACCCGATCGTCAGGACGCCCGTCAAGAGCCCGAACGTCAGGCCACCGAGGATCTTCAGGATCGGCGGAACGCGGATGAGCTTGGGCGCGAGCGACCCGGTGGTGACTCGGAACACGATCAGCGAGATCAGGAAGATCAGCATCAGGCAGAACGTGTCGGCGAAGCCCGCCACGTCCGGCACGCTCGACGCGATCATGCCGGCCAGCGGCTCGTAGCAGTTGAAAGCCAAAAGGCTGGAGAACAGGACGTTGAAGAACATCAACGTCGCGCCCCAGAGCCCCTCGGCGAAGATCGCGTAGGCGATGCCCAGCACCAGGAGCAAGATCAGGGCCTCGATCGCAGCGGCCATTGGCGGGTTCCTCGCAGCGCGGGTCTCGGATCGGATCAGCTCAGGGATTGACGACCCGTCGCAATTCGTCGATGGAGGTCTTGCCCTGGAAGACCTGGCGCAGGCCGTCCTCGTGCAGGTAGATCATGCCGTTCTTGCGGGCCTCGGCCTTGATGGCGTTGGCTGTGGGGTTCTCGCGGATCAGCTCGCGCAAGGCATCAGTGATGACCAGGAGTTCGAAGATACCCGTCCGGCCGACGTAGGCGGTGTCGCCGCAGTCGGGGCAGACCTCGCGGGGCTCCTCGGGGTTGGGCGTCGGGGGGCGATAGAAAACGTCGACCTTGTCGGCGGGCAGATTCGCCTTCTTGAGGAACTCGGGCTTGGGCTTGTACGGCTCCTTGCAGGTCTCGCAGAGCACGCGCACCAGGCGCTGGCCGAGGATCGCGGTCAAGGCGGTGGCGGCCGAGGCGGGCTCGACGCCCAGGTCGAGCAGGCGGAACAGCGCGGTGATGGTGTCGGGGGCCTGGATGGTTGAGAAGACCATCACCTTGCTGGTGGCCACCTGGCAGGCGATCTCGGCGGTCTCCTGATCGCGCAACTCGCCGATGGCGAGGATGTCCGGCTCGGTGCGAATCAGCGACCGCAGGGTGGTGGCGAAGGTCTCGCCCGCCTTGGTGTTGACCTCGTTCTGCGAGACGTTATCGACCTTGACCTCGATGGGATCCTCGATGGACACGATGTTCTTCTGGAAGCGGTCGATCTCGCGCATCAAGGCATAGAACGTAGTGGTCTTGCCCGTGCTCACGGGCCCGCAGCAGAGGACCATCCCGCGTTCATGGTTGACTAGCTCCTTGACCTCGGCCACCACCTTCGGGCGAAGACCCAACTCGTCGAGCTTGGTGACGGTGCCGGACTGGTCAAGGATGCGCAGCGACACTTTCTCCCCGAGTTTGGTGCCGCTGGTCTCGATCCTCAGTTCGATCTCACGCTTCTCCAGCTTCGCGCCCAGGAGTCCTTCCTGGGGCTTCCGGCGCTCGTTGACGTCCAGGCCGGCGTAGATCTTCAGGACGTTGACGATCTGGTCGCCGGTGTCGCGGTCGAACGGCTCGGCGGCGTGCGCGACGCCGTCGATCCGGTAGCGCACGGCCGTTTGCTCCGGCCCCGGCTCGATCTGGATCTCCGAGGCGCGGCGGGTGATGGCGTCGTAGAGGACCTCGCGGGCCGAGACGAGGGCCTCGGAGTCCTGCGCCTCCTGCAGGATCTCCGGGTCGATCTTGTCGGCGGAGACCTTGGGGAAGAGCGAGACGGGCGGGCCGACGTCGGTGAGGGTGACATTGCGGTTGAACGGCCCCTTCATCCCCATCTTCCGCATGAGGCCGTTGGCGACCGCCCCCAGGTGATAGCTGGTCATGACCTGCTCGTCGACCGCGTAGTCCGGGTTGCGCTCATGGATGTAGAGAAACAGCGGGACGAGCCAGGCCAGCAGAAGCAACAGGAAGCTGACGGCGAAGAAGGGGATCAGCCAGATCATCAGCAGGCCCGCCACTCCGGCGAGGAAGGCGATGATCGGCCACTTGGTGTAATCCTGCTGGAGGTTGGTCGGCTCATACGAGTCGACCTCGATCCAGGTGGTCGTCTTGGCCCACAGCAGGTAGACCATGACGACGGGCAGGAACTTGAAGATGTTGAGGTAGAAGCCGGGCCCGCGCGGGACGGTGGCCGACTGGGCCAGGAGCAGGCCGAACGGCTCGGCGCCGTCGGCCACGGCGGCGACGCCGAGGAGCATCAGGGCGGACGTCGCGGCGATTGCGGCCGGTCGCGGGCAGGTCATCGCGGGGCGTTCTCCGGTGGCGTTCTCGGGGAGGGTTCACGTCGTCGCGTCGGGGGCGCCGCCCGGGTCCGTCCCGATCAAAGGATGCCGGGCTGGGCGATCGTGATGCCCTTGAGGGCCATCTTCAGGGTCTCGACGCTGGGGGCGACCTCGTAAGCGGTCGCACGCTCGATCTTCTCAGCCACCACGAGCTGGCGCAGGCTCTCGGTGAAGTCCATCATCCCCTCGTCCTTGCCGATACGGATGGCGTCGCCGAGCTTGGTATCCTCCTCGTTGAGGATCAGCTTGCGCACCGTGGGGTTGCTCCGCATGATCTCGTTGGTGGGGACGCGGGTCTGCCCGGTCTTGGCGGCCCATTCCTTGGTGGTCGGCAGCAGCTTCTGGGCGATGACGGCCTTGAGGTTGAACGCCATGTTCTGCCTCAAGGGCGCGTGCATCTCGCGCGGGAAGAGGTCGAGGATTCGGCTGATCGTGGACGAGGCGCTGGAGGCGTGGATCGTCCCGAACACCAGGTGGCCGGTTTCGGCCGCGTGGAGCGCGGCGCCGAAGGTCTCCTGATCGCGCATCTCGCCCACCAGGATGATGTCGGGGTCCTGGCGGACGGCGTGCTTCAGCGCGGTGTGCCAGTCGATGACGTCGATGCCGACCTCGCGCTGGTTGATGATCGACTTGTCGTCCTTGAAGGTAAACTCGATGGGGTCCTCGATGGTGACGATGTGCATCCGCTCGCGGCTGTTGATGTAGTTGAGCATCGAGGCAATGGTCGTGCTCTTGCCCGAGCCGGTGACGCCCGCCAGGATGACAATGCCCTGCTCATACTCGCAGATGTTGGCCATGATCGGGGGGAGGCCCAGGCCCTCGAAGTTGGGGATCATGTTGTTGACCCGCCGGGCGACGAGGCTGAGCCGCCCACGCTGGCGGAACAGGTTCACGCGGAAGCGGGTCTCCAGATCGCCGTCGAAGACGATGTGGGCGAAGTCGACGCCCCCTTCCTCGTCCAGGATGTGCCGCTGCCTCTCGCTGAGGAGCGGGTACATCAGCCGCTCCATGTCGGGTGTCGTCAGGGCCGGCAGTTGCATCTGCCGCAGAACGCCCGCCAGGCGCATGGCCGGGGCCAGGCCCACCTTCAGGTGGAGGTCCGACCCCTTGTGCTTCATCACCATGCGGAAGAGCTTGTTCGCCTCGGGCTCGGTGGCCGAGATGGGTTCGACGGTCGCTTCAACGGTCGCCATAAGCCTGGACTCCCCTCGGAAGGGCGGCGCAACACAACTCATCGGAAGAATGCGGGGATCACGGCGAACTTGGCGAGCAGGCCCCCAGCGATGAACGCGGAGATCGCGATCAACACCGTCTTTTGCCGCGCGTGGAGGGTCATGATTGCGCCCCGAGGCCCGCGGTCGTCGCGACCCGGCGGACCACGACGCCGTGATCGGCCAGGAAGTCCTTGGCGTCCGCGATGGTGACTTCGCGATAGTGGAAGATGCTGGCGGCCAGTGCGGCGTCGGCCCCCCCCTCAACGAGCGCGGCCCGCAGGTGCTCCGGGTTCCCCGCGCCTCCGGAGGCGACCACGGGCACCCCGACGGCGTCGGCCACGGCGCGGGTCATCGGCAGGTCGTAGCCGTCCTTGGTGCCGTCGGCGTCCATGCTGGTCAGCACGATCTCCCCGGCCCCGAGTTCCTCGACCTCCCGCGCCCAGGCGACGGCCTCCAGTCCGGTGGGGACCCGGCCGCCGTTGATGTGGACCTCCCAGACCTCGCGCCCGCCGCGGTCGACGCGTCGGGGGTCGATGTTCACCACGATGCACTGCCTGCCGAATCGGCGAGCGGCGCGGCGGACGAACTCGGGGTCGCGCACCGCGGCGGAGTTGATCGAGACCTTGTCGGCCCCGGCGTTCAGCAGGGCGCGGATGTCGTCCAGCTCACGGATGCCGCCGCCGACGGTCACGGGCATGAAGCAGACCTCGGCCGTGCGGCGAACGACGTCCAGGAGGATTCCGCGCCCCTGGTGGCTCGCGGTGATGTCCAGAAACACCAGCTCATCGGCCCCCTCGGCCTCGTAACGCGCGGCGACCTCGACCGGGTCGCCCGCGTCCCGGAGGTTGACGAAGTTGGTCCCCTTGACCACCCGCCCCTTGTCAACGTCCAGGCACGGGATGATCCGCTTGGCCAGCATCCGGAAGTCCGCTCGGTTGACGGGGCGAAGGGAATGCGAAAACCCGAAGGGAGGGGCCGGAACGATCGAGTCGGCCCCACCTTCGGGAATTCTAACCGAGCGGTCGCCCCGATCCTAGCGGGCGGTGTCGAAACCCTCGCCCTCCGGCCGGGGGATGGGTTTACATCAGGCGCTGGGCAATGTGGACATCTCCGGCGATGCCGGTGCTGAGCGACTTTTCGAGGAGTTTCAAGAGGTTTTTCACGAGGCGCTGGGTTTGCTTCAACTCGGCCTCCAGGGCTTCGACCCGGTGTTCGAGCGACCCTTCGTGGAGGCGGTGGGTCCCGATGCTGTCCTTCGCCAGCAATTCCATGAACATTCCCATGGCAACCTCCCCCGGGGAGTGCCCCGCGCACGCGCGGCCGACGCGGACAAGAGGTGGGCGTCGAGGTCGGTCGATATTGACCCGCGGAGTGGCGGAGGCTCGCATCCCCCAACGCCATTGTACAAGTTGGAACGGCCGGGGCCATGAGGCCACCGCCGAAGCGCGCCGGAATTTCGCGGCGAAGGTTTCAGCCCAGGACTTCAACGACCCGCGGACAGGCAGGCAGCGACGCGAGGAACAGCCGACCGTAGGGCTTGCTCAGGACGCGAGGGTCGAGGATCGCGACGATGCCCGAATCGGTCTTCGATCGGATCAAGCGGCCGAACCCCTGCTTGAACTTGATGACGGCCTCGGGCACCTGATACTCCAGAAAGGGGTTCCCACCCCGCCCGCGGATCGCCTCCAGGCGGGCTTCCAGCAGGGGATGGTCCGGCACGCTGAAGGGCAGCCGGGTGATGATGACGTTGGAAAGCGCCTCGCCGGGCACGTCCACGCCCTGCCAGAAGCTGTCGGTGCCGAAAATCACGCTGTTCACGTCGGCCTTGAACGCCTCCAGCATCTTCGAGCGGGGCATCCCGTCGCCCTGCGAATACAGCGCGATGTCGCGCTCGGCCAGCCAGGGGGTCAGGGCGCGGGCGGCCTGGGTGAGCATCCGGTAGGAGGTAAACAGGACGAACGCCTTGCCGTGCGTCTGCTCCAGGTAGTGCCGGATCGCCTGGACCGCCCGCCGCTCGAACTCGGCGAGGTCCTCCGAAGGGTCCGGCAGGTCGCGCGGGATGTGGACCGTGACCTGACGTGCGTAATCGAAGGGGCTCCCCAGCAAGAGCGACTCGCAACGCGTCAGGCCCAGCCTCGCCTTGGCGAAGGCGAACGACGGCGGCGCACCGACGCCGAGCGTGGCCGAGGTCAGGATGCACGTCGGCACCCGCTGGAACAGGTCGCGGCGCAAGGTCGGCCCCACGTCCAGGGGCGCCGAGGCGAGCGTCACGCGCCGTCGGCGCCCCCCTTCCAGGTCAATCCAGTAGACACTCTCGACCTCCTCCTGTCCGAGCCAGCGGGCGAGGCTGGCCGCCAGCCCTTCGCAGCGCCCCTGCGCCGCAACGAGCTCGATCCGCTGCTCCTCCGGCTCGACCCCCTCGGCCCCCTGTCCGATGGCCGTGGCCAGCTTCCGAAGCTCTTCACCGAGCGTGTCAACCACCGGCAAGGGCTTGCGGAGCCGCCCGTTGGACGCCCCCCGATTCCTCTGCCATTCGGCCACCGCGTCGAAGAAGTTGTCGGCCGCGGCCCACGCACGCTTCGCCTGCCCCATCGCCTCAGGGAGGGCGTGATACGCCAGCAGGCCCTTGCGCGTGCGATCGTTGTACAGTCGGCCGAGGGTAGACTCGACCTGCGCATTCGACACCTTCAGCCCCAGGTGCTCCCCCGCGACCGCTTCCAGCGTATGGGCCTCGTCGAAGACGGCGACATCGTAGTCGGGCAAGAATCCCGCGTCGTCGGCGCGGAGGGCCAGGTCGGTCATGAACAGCGCGTGGTTGACGATCAGGATATTCGCCGTCCGGATGCGTCGACGGGCCTGATAGTAGAAGCAATCCTTGTGCGTGGGGCACTTCCGCCCGAGGCAGTTCCCGTTCTCGCTGGCGACCGCGTCCCAGACCGCCGCCGAGGGGCGGAAGTCGAGGTCCGAGCGGCTCCCGTCCGCCGTCTTCCCCGCCCAAAGCTTGATCTGGGCGAGCTGATCGAAGTCCTCCGGCGCCGAGAAGCTCGCCCCGGCTCGCGCCGACGCCGCCTGAAGCCGCCGGAGGCTGACGTAGTTCGATCGCCCCTTCACCAGGACCGCGGTGAACTCCTGCGGCATCACCGCCCGGAGGAACGGCAGGTCCTTGGTAAGCAGTTGCTCCTGAAGGCTGATCGTGTGTGTCGAGACGACGACCTTCAAGCCTCGCTCCGCCGCCGCCAGGATCGCCGGCACGAGGTACGCGAAGCTTTTGCCGACGCCCGTTCCCGCCTCGACCATCAGGTGCGACTTCGCCTCGATCGCCCGGGCGACGGCGTCGGCCATGTGCAATTGTTCGGCCCGCGCCTCATACCCCGGCAAGCGGCGGGCGATCGCGCCGTCGGGGCCGAGGATCGGGTGTGGGTCAAGGCTCGGCATCCGACCGTCCTCTGGTCGCCCGACGAACGCAACCCCGATTCGGCGAGGCCTGAGGGATAGGCGACCCGCGGTCCGCCGGCCGAGTCTACCATCGCCAGGCCCTGCGTCGCGACCGCCTCCCGCCGCCATTCCCTGGCGTCATGCCGGCATCGACTTCGTTCTTCCGCCAGAACGGGCCGGGGCTCATCCGGGATTTCAGGGGGGTGATACCCGCGGCGATCGCTCGGGGGTAAACTCATCGTGCACAGCGATCGGCTCCCCGAGGCGGTCTCAACTCGATTCAGGGTTTATCGAACGCGGAACCTTACAGGTCAATAGATTACGTCGAGCCGCCGTCATCACCATGCACCCCTGGAACGGTTCCAACGATGCCAAACCGACGCCCCAAGCCGCTCCGAAAGTACGCCGCGATCCGCTCAAACTCGCCCGCTACTACCAGTCGCTGCTCGATTCAGGCACGTTCGAGAATCGGGCTGCACTTGCCCACTATCTCGGCGTCAGCCGTGCCAGGTTGACGCAAGTGCTGCGGCGGCTCAAAGAACCGTCCCGGAAAAGTTCCTGATCGACCTAGCCCACACGGCTTTTAACCCAGTCTTTTGCCAAGGGGCTTGACGGCAACTATTACACTTGATAGTGTAATAGTGAAATCGAGGGTTAGCAGTGAAATCAAAGACAGCGAACGCGGCCGAGAACAATTGCTGCGCGCAGCCATCCTTGAAGGATCGCCCTCTGTTGTCGCCGATTCAAGCGGGCGGTTTGGCAGCGGTGTTCAAGGTGCTGGCCAACGATACCCGGCTTCGTCTCCTGCACGCTCTCGTGCGGGCCGAGGAACTCTGCGTGACCGACCTCGCCGCGTCAGTCGGGATGAAGCCCCAGGCCGTATCGAACCAGCTTCAACGCCTTTCGGACCTCGGCATCTTGGCATCACGTCGAGAGGGCAACAACATCCACTACCGGCTCGTCGATCTCTGCGTGCGGTCGCTCTTGGACCAGGGCTTGTGCCTCATGGAAGAAGTCAGCGACCGGAGCCAGGGCCGGACAAGGAATGGATGCTCATGATGACGCAAGGATTGCGAAAACTGGCTGCGGAGGTGTTCGGCACCTTCTGTCTGGTGTTCGCCGGGACCGGAGCCATCGTCATCAATGACGTGAGCGGCGGCACGGTGTCGCACGTTGGTATCGCCTTAACCTTCGGGTTGATCGCTCTGGCAATGATATACGCATTGGGCGATGTGTCGGGTTGTCACCTGAATCCCGCCGTCACGCTTGGCTTCTACGTCGCCCGACGTTTCGACGGACGCATGGTCGGCCCCTATATCGTGAGCCAGTGCATCGGTGCGATTCTCGCCAGCATTACAATCCGGCTGATGTTCCCGACAAATGCCATTTTGGGTGCAACGTTGCCTGCCGGTGATGCACTCCAGTCCTGGGTAATGGAGTTCGTCCTGACCCTCATGTTGATGGTTGTGATCCTGAGCGTATCCACCGGCTCCCAGGAGAAGGGCGTCCTAGCGGGAGTCGCGGTCGGCTCGGTCATTGCCTTGGAAGCCATGTTCGCAGGGCCGGTGTCCGGGGCGTCGATGAACCCGGCCCGGTCGCTCGCCCCGGCGCTCATATCGGGACGGCTGGACTTCCTCTGGATTTACCTGACTGCTCCGCTGCTGGGAGCGTTGGCGGGCGTACTCGTCTGCGGCGTGATCCACGGCCCAGGAGGCTGCTGCCGCCCTGACCAATCCCATTCCTTTTGAGGTGCTAACCATGACTCTCGATACCTTCCTGAATGTCCTGTCCGCGAACCCGGCGTTGGCGGTCCACCTGATGCTGCCGGACCAGAGCTTCGTGCCATCACACTTCCACGTCACCGAGGTCGGGCGGGTCCGCAAGGACTTCATCGACTGCGGCGGCACCGTCCGCTCCACGACCGCCTGCGTCTTGCAGGTTTGGGTCGCCCAGGACTTCGACCACCGGCTCGACACCACGAAGCTGGCCCACGTCATGCGGCTCGCGGTCCCGCTGCTGAAGTCCGCCGACCTACCCGTCGAGGTCGAGTACGAAAACGGCTTCGTGTCGCAGTTCCCGCTAACCATCGCCGAGATCACCCCGTCCGGCGTTCTTCTGCATCTCGGCACCAAGCACACGGCGTGCTTGGCTCAGGACCGCTGCGGCGTCGATACGGCGACCACCGCGTGCTGTACGACGCCAGGCTGCTGCTAACTCGTTGACTTCAACACCACTGTCAGGAGAGTCCGTATGGGTCATGTCAAAACCGTGGTCTTCGTCTGCGTCGAGAACTCGAACCGGAGCCAGATGGCCGAGGCGTTCGCCCGGATGCACGGTGGCGACGGTGTCGAGGCTTGCAGTGCCGGCTCCCGGCCGTCGGGGCGGGTGAACCCGCGAGCTGTCGAGTTCATGCGGGAGGTCGGGTACGACTTGACAACGCACACGTCGAAGTCGCTCGACCAGTTTAACGGCCAGGAAGTCGAGGTGGCGGTAACGATGGGCTGCGGCGACGAATGCCCGCTGGTGAAGGCCAAGCGGCGGGAGGAGTGGCAAATCCCCGATCCGAAGGAAATGCCGCCTGAGCAGTACCGCGAGGTCCGCGACCTTATCGAAAGAAAGGTCAAAGAACTCATGACGGCGCTATAGCCGTGACAAAAATTATGAGGGATAAGGGTCCTGAGCCGGACCCAGCGGTTCGAGTTGTGTCCAGAAACTCGCCCCTACGGACCCGAACCGAAGATCAATGACCCTCGCCGGTGCGCCGTCGGGCTACGGAACACGAGGTCGGTTTGCCATGAAGACGACCCGCGCCCTGCCGCTGCCCCTGATCCTCTGCCTTTCCCTCGCCTGCGCCACGGCAGTGGCCCGGGAGGACGGTCCGAAGCCTCCGACGCGGGTCGTCGCGCCGCCGGGTGTCCCAGGGGACTCGCGGCTGCGCGTGACCCACGACGTCGACCACCCCTGGCCTTTCGACCCGCACTTCGAGGGCAAGGAGCCCTGGGAGCGGCGGAGGCAGGAACTGCGGACGCAAATCCTGGTGGCGGAGGGTCTGTGGCCGTTGCCGGAGCAGGCGACGTTGGACCCCGTGATCCACGGCGGGATCAACCGCGACGGCTACCGTGTCGAGAAAGTCTTCTTCGCCAGCACCCCCGGCCATTACGTGAGCGGCAACCTTTACCGCCCCGAGAAACTGAGCGGCAAATGTCCCGCCGTCCTCTGCCCCCACGGCCACTGGCCCAATGGGCGCTTCATGGAGGCGAGCGAGGCCGACGCCAGGAAACAGATGGAGATCGGGGCCGAGCGGACAATGGAAGGTGCCCGTTACCCCCTCCAGGCCCGCTGTTCCATGCTGGCGCGGATGGGCTGCGTGGTCTTCCACTACGACATGGTCGGCTATGCCGACAGCAAGCCGATCGAGCATCGCGTGGGGTTCGCCGACGCCGAGGCCCTCCTGCGTTTGCAATCGACCATGGGACTTCAGACCTTGAATAGCCTCCGCGCCCTGGACTTCCTCGCCAGCCTGCCGGAGGTCGATCCGCGCCGCATCGCGGTCACCGGGGCGAGCGGCGGCGGGACCCAGGCGTTCCTCCTTGGCGCCATCGACGATCGCCTGGCCGTCTCGTTCCCCGCGGTGATGGTCTCCGCGGCGATGCAGGGCGGGTGCATCTGCGAGAACAGCTCGGGCCTGCGGGTGCGGACCAACAACGTCGAGTTCGCGGCCCTGTTCGCGCCCCGCCCGCAGGGCATGACCGGCGCCAATGACTGGACCAAGGAAATCGAGACCAAGGGCCTGCCGGAGCTGAAGCGCATTTACTCCCTCTACGACGCCTCGGACGCGGTGATGGCCCGATATTTCTCGTTCGACCACAATTACAACCAGGTGAGCCGGGAGCTGATGTACAATTGGATGAACAAGCACCTCGCACTCGGCCGGGAAACGCCGGTCAAGGAGCAGCCGTTCGTCCCGATCCCGCCGGGGGAGCTGTCGGTCTACGACGCGCGCCACCCCCGGCCCGCCGATGCCGCGGACGCCCCTGCCCTGCGCGAGCGCCTGGCCGAGGCCTCGGACGCCCAGATGTCCGGACTCGCGAACGAGCCGGCCGAGTACCGCAAGGTCGTCCTCGCCGCGCTCCGGGCGTTGGTGGTCGACGATCTACCGGGCCGCGGCGAGGTGGAAGCGACCCACGAGACCCACGCCGACCTTCCGGGCAACCTCACCCTGGTAAAGGCCCTCCTCGGCCGCAAGGGAGAGGGCGAGGCGGTGCCTTTCGTCATCCTGAAACCGGAAGGGTGGGACGGGTCGGTGGTCCTGTGGGTTCACCCCGACGGCAAGTCGAGCCTCTTCGGACGCGATGGCACCCCCTCGCCGCTCGCGAGTAAGTTGCTCTCAGGCCGGTCGGCGATCGCCTCGGCCGACTTGTTCCTCACCGGAGAATACGTGGAGGGCGCCCCCCCGGCGACGGCTCCGGCGGACAGAACCAATGCCCGGTTCAACCGCGTCGGCAGGTATGCCGGCTCCACCCACGCCCCCTACGCCTACGGCTATGATCGCAGTTTGTTGGGCAACCGCATCCACGACCTCCTCTCGCTTGTGCGGCTCGTGGAGGAACAGCCCGGCGTGAAGTCGATCCGCCTCGTCGCCTTCGGCAAGGCGGGTCCGTGCGCGCTGCTGGCCCGCGCCTTGTCAGGAACGGCGATCGACCGTGCCGCGATCGACCTGGATGGTTTTGACTTCGACCAAGTGACCGATCCGTCGGAGGAAATGATGCTGCCGGGAGCATTGAAGTACGGCGGCATCTACGGCTTCGTCCCGCTCTGCGACTTCGGCCGAACGACGATGTTCAACGCCCGCAAGACCGGCACGTTCGACCGGGCAGCCGCCGTGAAGGGCGTCACGCTGAACGTCGAGAAATCGGGTGCGGAAGAGCTTGTGGCGGAGATCGGGCGGTGAGGGGGTCAGATCTTGCCGCCGCGTTTTTCGGCGGACCTTCACGGGGAAGCCGAGGAGGCGCCGGAAATACCCCCGGAATCCCGCGAGGGGGGCCTTTGCGGATCACGCAATGCGATGGTACATTCGCGCGGGTCGATGGCGGGGCCAGAAGGATCATCGCGGCGCGCAACCTCGTGGGTCCTTGCGATGATTTCGGAGCATGTCGAGGAGTTCGCCGGCAAGCCGATCCGCAACTACAACCCCCGATGAGGGGATCGCCGACCCGATGGGCACGGCCCAGCGGCTCGGTCTGGAATACGACTCCAGGATAACCTTCGCCGAGTTGCTCACGCGCTTCCTCGCCGACCCGGCCTCGCGGCAAGTCGACGCCCTCGTCATCGGCCCCTGGTGGCAGGAGGGCTATCACGAGTCGTCCAGGGTCGTCGCGGATCTGGCGGAGGCGAGCGACCGGCTGTCGTCCCTGCGGGCGGTCTTCGTGGGCGACGTCGGCGGCGAGGAGTGCGAGATTTCCTGGATCGAGCAGTCCGACATGACGCCTCTCCTGGTGGCCTCTCCGGCGCTGGAAGGGTCCTGGGCGTCTCGGTATCGCACGGCCGTCGTCTCGAACGGTTCGGGACGCGTCCAGCGGGCGAAGCTCGCGAGCCTCGGGCTGTCGGGCACCTTCGGGCGCGTCTTCCTCTCGGGCGAGTGCGGGACGGCCAAGCCCGGCCCGGCGTTGTTCCCGCGGGCGCTCTGCTGGGCCGGTTGCCCGGCCTCGTCGACGAGAGCCACTGGTCGCCCGGGCGAGCTGGGGGTGACCGACCCCCGCTCGGCCGAGAACCAGGTCGCCCTGGCCGTCGGCATCCTGCAAGGGCTGCAGGCCTACTGCTACGCCTATCCCCACAAGACCGCCTATCGCCCGCTGGAACCGCCGATCGCTCTGGACGCTCTCTGGTCGACGGAAGGCCGCGAATCGCTCTTCCTTTACGTCCACGTTCCGTTCTGCGGGTTGCGTTGCGGCTTCTGCAACCTGTTTACCAGGGCGAGGCCCGCCGAATCGTTCGTGACTGAGTACCTCGTCGCCCTCCGTCGCCAGACCGCGTCGGTGGGCGAAGCGCTCGGCGTTCGCGCCTTCGCGAGGCTTGCCGTCGGCGGCGGGACCCCGAACTACCTCGACGTCGCGGGCCTCCGGGCGGTCCTCGACGCGGCGGAGCGGCTGATCGGGGCCGACCTCGCGAGGATGCCCGTCTCGGTCGAGGTGTCGCCGGAGACAGTGGACGCCGAGAACCTGGCCTTCCTCGTGGGGAGGGGAGCCTCGCGGATCAGCATCGGGGTGGAAACGTTCGTCGAGGCCGAGGCGGCGGCCGTATACCGCCCCCAGTTATCGGCGACCGTCGACCGGGCCCTCGGCCTGATCCGGGATTCCGCCCTCGTGCGAGAGCTTGAGCCGCTTTCGATCTAAGTTTCCGGCGCCATTGGGGGGGGGAATCGCTGATGGCCAAGCCCTGGGTCCACGCCATGTCTTCGGCCCGGAAGTTCGGCGGGGTGCCGGAGGATTACCTGGCGGTTCACAACCACATCGACTCGACCAAGGGGGCCTTCGCCGACAATCGCCAGCGCTGTCACGCACAATGCCTGGTACGTCGGCCCGGGCGACCCCCTGGAGCTGGCCCTCGGCGTCGTCCCGACCAACAGCGAGAGGCAGATCCCCGTGCGAAGCGTGGCCGAGCAGCACCTCCTGGAGGACTCCGAATGACGAGATCGTCGACCCCAAGGCCGAGGGCTCTCCGCACGCCATCTACCTGAACAGGGACGAGGCCGAGCGGGTCGCGTCGATCCGCAACGCCGGCTGGCATCGCCAGAACAACCTCTTCGACTGCTGCCACGCCCTCAAGGACGTGACCCGCTTGCCGGCCTCGGAGCTTTCCGCGAGGATCGCCACGATCCTCGGGGGCGATTTCGACCTGCCCGATGGCGGCGAGCCCACCTGCGGCAGGGCCGGCCGGTACTCAACGGCCGGTTTCCCGCAGCCCCCCGACCGGGATGACAGCCGGTCGGGGGGCTTTTTCGTTTCGTTGGCGACCGCCGGACCCCACGCCAAATGGTCACCGGCGGCCCGCACAACCGGAGGAGCCCACCCATGTCCGAGCGCGAAGAGCCCAAGCAGGTCCTCGCGGGCGTCGAGGCGCCCGCGCCACCACGCCCGGCGATGGATTACGCCAGGATGCCCCACGCCGCGGCCATCGACACCATCAGCGACGCCGATTACAGGTGCCTGGCGGCCGTCATCCACTGGATGAAGGGGCGCGACTGGAGGGATGCCACCGACTCGCGGATCGGCGACCGGTGCGGCAAGGAGGCCCGGACCGCCTCCAGGCTGGTCGGCCATCTGGTCGCCGCGGGGTGGCTCGAACGGGAAACGCACGGCCCCTTCCGGATCCTCCGCAGGCCCTTCGACTACTTCTACTGTATCCCTCACAGTCGTAGCTGGTTCTTCAATCGTGGCAATACATTACGTGCGCGATGTGCGTAGAGACGTGCTTGTTCGTTGCGCTTCAGCCAACGGGTACTTCGGCGACAAAGA
>JAABUQ010002090.1_pt1 | contig 40549 bp, 42 predicted proteins | sample 5560001 | NCBI WGS metagenome assembly JAABUQ01 (sample SAMN10711888, study PRJNA513371) | rock metagenome | isolation source: Antarctica rocks | place: Antarctica: Victoria Land, Finger Mt nord | collected 2015-12-18
CCAATCGCTGAGTTTTTTCAGGGTGGCTTTTAATGTAACTTAATATTTCCTTCATGTTCTAGTAAGGAAAAAGCTAATTTTATACTCTTTTACCACAAAACGTTTCTATTGTGGAGATGTCTACTGAGCAGGCATCTGGTTCCAGGTTTCACACGAACCGATTACAATCGCGGCAGCATATTTTCGAGTAGAACGGTAACCTGGCAGCAATTTGTAAATCGATCTAACGTAGGAAAGCCACTCTTTCTCCTGATGTCGTAACGCGTTGAAACCCTTTGGCCAGGGTAAACCACCATTGAGCGGACCGATCACGAACGGTACTCCAACCTGATAACATCTCCGTGCTAGCAGGCTTGGAGTAGTCGGGCTCAGCGGTGTGATCCGGTGAACCACATCAAATTCACCGTTGGCAATCTTGTCGACCGAACTTGCGCCAAACTAGATGTTCGAAGTAGTAATATGCCAATGAGGACAAGGCTACGCCAGTTGTCCAGCCTTTACCAGCACCACCACGGAGCAAGGAAGAGATCCGCTCAATAGGCTTTGCAATTGACTCAGAGTCAATGGCCGTGAAGTCTCTCCCTTCTACACATCCAGCCCGGAGAAATGCCTCGCGATTTCGTACTTGAGTGACTACTTGAGCATTAACTAGAGCTGCAATCGCTCGGCTATGTGACCAGCCTGCAAGTGGTACGCTTACCCACTCAGGATTAGCAGCCTCAGCGATAAGCAAAGCACGCAATTGAGTTGGGTTCTTCATGTTGGACTCCAACATACAGTATACTTTCCATCACCTGGAATACTGGCCAGGAGCTAAAGTGAGTTAAAAGGGCATCATCTTAATCTAAATCAGTCATTCTCCACCAGATATCGTTAATCAATAAGTAAATTATGAAGAATTTGTAATTTTTTGACTAAGAGGCTGTAATTCTTTAATAAGGTTATTGGTCAACCGACCTAACCTAATAGGAAACGACCACGCATATCCATAGCAAGTGGACGGGCGACGCTCCACACTCTTCGCCCCGCCCACTGACCCACATGCGCGGGTGGTGTTCTAACAAACATGAAACTTCCACCCCTACGGCATCGAAACTCACGCTGCCTAACCGTTCGGGTGAGCCAAGCCAGGCCTCTCTACAATGAAAGTAGTCAATAAATTTGGATTTAGCCATGCGATTACTACACACCATGCTGCGAGTCGGTAATCTGGAAGCATCCCTTAAGTTCTACTGTGAGCTGCTGGGGATGAAGTTATTACGTCAGAAAGATTATCCAGGGGGCGAATTTACCCTAGCTTTTGTTGGCTACGGCGATGAGTCTGACCATACCGTATTGGAATTGACCTACAACTGGGAAGTCGAGAAGTACGACTTAGGCAATGCTTATGGACACATTGCGATTGGGGTAGATGATATTTACTGCACTTGTGAGGAAATCAAGGCTCGTGGCGGTAAGGTAGTACGGGAGCCGGGACCAATGAAACACGGTTCGACAGTGATTGCTTTTGTGGAAGATCCAGATGGGTACAAGGTAGAGATGATTCAGCTCAGTTCTAGGGCAGTTACCGCTAACCAAACCCAAGAATCTCAAACGGAACTGGCGACACAGTAATCTTCATCCGGTTTAGGATGGCAGGAGCAGCGCGATCGCCCCACTCAGTTCCAGGCTGATACAGCCCTCGGAGCCATCTATAGGGTTCCCTACTCCCTACTCCCTACTCCCTACTCCCTACTCAAAGATGCAGCCCACTGACTCCTCTAAGTTCACTGATAAAGCCTGGGAAGTGATTGTTAAGTCTCAGGATGTGATCCGTCGCTTTCAACAACAGCAGCTAGAAGTCGAGCATCTAGCCATTGCTCTACTAGAACCAAATGGGCTGGCAGAGCGCATCCTAAGTCGCGCTGGCGTCGATCCAACCCGCTTAGGAGCGCAACTCGAAGCTTTCACTCAGCGCCAGCCCAAAGTTGGCAAGAGTGACCAACTGTATCTAGGTCGTAGCTTAGACCTGATGCTAGACCGGGCAGATGCAGCTAGAACGGCGATGCAGGATGGCTACATATCCATTGAACATTTACTTCTAGGCTTTGCCGAAGATGAACGGATTGGACGCCGATTGCTCAAAGGCTTTAACTTGGATTCGGCAGCGCTGGAGGCGGCGATCAAAGCTGTCAGAGGAAGTCAGAAGGTAACAGACCAAAGCCCAGAGTCGCGCTATGAAGCTCTGGAAAAGTTTGGGCGAGACCTGACAGAACAGGCAAAAGCTGGTAAGCTCGATCCGGTCATTGGGCGAGATGATGAAATCCGCCGGGTAGTACAAGTATTGTCCCGTCGGAGCAAGAATAACCCAGTGCTAATTGGGGAGCCGGGCGTGGGAAAGACCGCGATCGCTGAAGGTTTAGCTCAACGCATTGTCAACGGCGACGTGCCCGAATCCCTCAAAAACCGCCAACTAATTGCCCTGGATATGGGCAGCCTGATTGCTGGTGCCAAATACCGGGGAGAATTTGAAAGCCGCCTCAGATCCGTCCTCCGGGAAGTTACCGATTCCAACGGTCAGGTTGTCCTATTTATTGATGAACTGCACACTGTAGTTGGCGCAGGTTCCACAACCCAAGGAGCAATGGATGCGGGGAATTTGCTTAAACCTATGCTGGCACGAGGAGAACTGCGCTGCATTGGGGCGACTACACTCGATGAGTATCGCAAGTTTATCGAAAAAGATGCCGCCTTAGAACGCCGATTTCAGCAGGTCTTTGTGGCTCAGCCCACGGTTGAAACCACCATTTCAATTCTGCGGGGCTTGAAACAACGCTACGAAGTGCATCACAGTGTGAAGATTACTGACTCGGCACTAGTGGCAGCTGCCGTCCTTTCGAACCGCTACATTGCCGACAGGTTCTTGCCAGATAAAGCGATTGACCTGGTGGATGAGGCAGCAGCTCAACTAAAAATGGAGATTACCTCTAAACCAGCTGAATTGGAGACAATAGATCGGCGATTGATGCAGCTGGAAATGGAAAAGCTGTCTTTAGCCGGGGAAGATCAACGCCCGGCGACAACGCGAGAGCGCCTAGAGCGGATTGAGCAAGAAATCAGCGACCTGACGCAAAAACAGCATGATTTTAACTCCCAATGGCAAGGTGAAAAGCAGCTGTTGGATGCTATTAGTGGCTTGAAGAAAGAAGAAGACCAACTGCGGGTGCAAATAGAGCAGGCAGAACGCGCTTACGACCTCAACACAGCTGCCCAGCTGAAGTATGGTCGTTTAGAAGCCGTCCAGCACGAGCGCGAAGCTAAAGAAAGTCTGTTGTTAGAGATCCAAGCCCGTGGTTCCACTCTACTACGCGAACAGGTCACTGAAGCCGACATTGCGGAAATTGTCGCTAAGTGGACAGGAATCCCTGTTAACCGACTCCTAGAATCAGAGCGGCAGAAATTACTGCAACTGGAAAGCCACCTACACGAACGGGTGGTTGGGCAAGATGAAGCCGTCGCCGCCGTTGCCGCCGCCATTCGTCGGGCTAGAGCTGGCATGAAAGACCCCAGCCGCCCGATCGGTTCCTTCTTATTTATGGGACCTACTGGAGTCGGCAAAACAGAACTGGCTCGTGCCTTAGCTCAGTTTTTGTTTGATGCCGACGACGCCTTAGTCCGTCTGGATATGTCTGAGTACATGGAAAAAGGCTCCGTCTTACGGTTGATCGGAGCGCCACCGGGATACATTGGCTATGAAGAAGGGGGTCAACTCTCTGAGGCTGTCCGCCGCCGCCCTTACTCAGTTGTGCTGCTAGACGAAGTGGAAAAGGCACACCCAGATGTTTTCAATATGTTTTTACAAGTGCTGGATGACGGGCGGATTACTGATTCTCAGGGCAGATTGGTTGATTTTCGCAATACCGTGATTGTCATGACCAGTAATATTGGCAGCGAACACATTCTCGATGTGGCTGGAGATGATGCAAAATATGAGCTGATGCAAAAACGGGTGCTGAATGCCCTGCGATCGCACTTCCGCCCAGAATTTCTTAACCGGGTGGATGACATAATTTTGTTCCACACCCTCAGCCGGAGCGAACTGCGTCAAATCGTTGTCATTCAAATTAAGCGGGTGCAAAATCTCCTAGCTGACAAAAAAATCACGCTAGAGCTGTCACCATCTGCCCAAGATTACCTGGTAGAAGTAGGATACGACCCGGCTTATGGGGCTCGTCCCTTGAAACGAGCTATTCAGCGAGAACTGGAAAATTCGCTAGCAACCAAGCTATTGGAGAATACCTTTACTGAGGGCGATACTATCAGGGTTGATTACCTAGAGGGTAGTCTCTCCTTCAGTCGTTAATCTTTACAACTTCATAGCTGATTTGGGACTGACTCCTCTGAAAGAACTTCATTGAGCTTGGCCTGCAATTTTTCATCTAGCAACTGTATGTGAGGTTCCTGTAAGAAAGGAATCAGATCCATTGCCCATAGTCTAACCTCCAAACAGCGCTGGAGGACATTCAGATTCTATCCCTCTCTAAAAGTCCTGTCTAGCTTTCAGGCACGGTTATCACCCCGTCAGCTATGTTAAGTTAAGTTCCAAGTCTGGAAGCTATCAGCGATGGACCTAATGGTCGGTAAGGCTAAAGGACTTGGTTAATTATAAAGACTGTGTAAAGTTGACTCTGATTAGCAGCCGCATTTCGCCAGTAGTGATTAATATATGGCAGAAAACAGCGCTAAAGCAAGCCTAGATCTAGGGCTTGAGTAATGTGCTGCGGCGCGGGTGACAAAAGTACCGCATATACTGCCTAAGCTGAATGAGAATGTTTTAGTAGTTGCTGCTACGATATGTCCAACCGGGAGGGGAAAACATGCAAACTTTACTAGTGACAGGCGGAGCAGGCTTTATCGGAGCTAATTTTGTCCTCCAAGCTAGAAAAGCCCAATGGGCGAACGTAGTTAATCTAGACAAGCTGACTTACGCTAGCAACCTTCAGACTTTAGCAGAGTTGCAAGGAGATCCAAACTATCATTTTGTCCGAGGAGACATCGCCAACCTAGAGTTAGTCAGTTATCTCCTAGAAAAGTATCAGCCAGATGGGGTGATTAATTTTGCGGCTGAAAGTCACGTTGACCGTTCAATACTTAGTCCGCAAGACTTCATCCAAACTAATATAGTAGGAACCTTCCAGCTTTTGGAAGCGAGTCGCCGCTACTGGCAAAAACTTCCATCCCAAAAACAAGAGCAATTTCGGTTTTTGCATGTCTCTACCGATGAAGTCTATGGCTCACTTAGTCCAAAAGACCCGGCGTTCCGAGAGGATACCCCTTATGCGCCCAACAGTCCCTACGCGGCGTCTAAAGCTGGAGCAGATCATCTGGTACGGGCTTACCATCATACCTACGGGTTGCCCACGCTCACAACGAATTGCTCGAACAACTACGGTCCGCGCCAGTTTCCGGAGAAACTGATACCACTGACCATTCTTAACGCCCTTGATGATAAACCTCTACCTATTTATGGAGATGGTCAAAATATTCGAGATTGGCTTTACGTAACAGATCACTGTGAAGCTCTCTACCTAGTGCTTTCCCAGGGGCAGAGCGGTGAAACTTACAACATAGGTGGACTGAACGAACAAGCAAATTTAGTGGTTGTCGAGAAAATTTGTGCCATTCTCGATGATTTAGCGCCTAAAGCTGGGGTGCAATATTCGGCACTGATTACGTTTGTGAAAGACCGTCCCGGTCATGACTTAAGGTATGCGATTGACTGTAGTAAAATTAACCGGGAGTTGGGCTGGCAACCTCAAGAAAACTTTGAGAGTGGATTACTCAAGACGGTTAAGTGGTATCTCAGTAACTCGGTTTGGGTAGAACAGGTGCGTTCAGGTGCTTACCAAAATTGGCTCAAACAAAACTATGAAGACAGGAAAGGTTAGGTAGTGAGTTGGTGGGAATGCAAACGCAGATAAACGCGGATAAACGCAGATAAAAGTCTAGTTTGAGTTTTGGAAAGCGAGGAAAGAAAAATGAAAGGGATCATTCTAGCTGGCGGCTCTGGTACACGTCTTTATCCACTTACTCATGTGGTCAGTAAACAACTTATGTCTGTTTACGATAAACCCATGATTTATTATCCCTTGTCTGTGTTGATGCTGGCGGGGATTCGGGAAATTTTGATTATTTCTACTCCAAACGATCTGCCGCAGTTTCAACGACTGTTAAAGTCCGGTAGTCAGTGGGGTGTGAAGTTTAGTTATGTTGAACAGCCCCAGCCAGAAGGCTTAGCACAAGCCTTCATCCTGGGTAAAGATTTTATTGGCAACGATCCCGTCTGCTTGATTTTGGGAGACAATATCTTTTATGGGCACGGTTTTAGTGAGGTGCTAGCCGGTGCTGCTACCCTGTGCGAAGGGGGGTTAGTCTTCGGCTATCAAGTCAAAGAGCCGCAACATTATGGCGTGATCGAGTTTGATGCCCAGGGACGGGCAATTAGTATCGAAGAAAAACCTCTAGTTCCTAAGTCAAAATACGCTGTACCTGGGATTTACTTTTATGACCATCAGGTAACAGAAATTGCCGCTAATCTAAAGCCTTCGGCACGCAATGAGCTAGAAATAACCGATTTGAATCAAGTTTACTTAGATCGGGGTCAACTGCGAGTAGAAATCTTAGGTCGAGGATATGCTTGGCTAGATACTGGAACCCATGAAACCCTGCATCAGGCAGCCAATTTTATCCAAACTCTAGAACAACGACAGGGGCTGAAGATCGCCTGTATTGAGGAGATTGCCTATCGTCTTGGATATATTGACTCAAGCGAGCTACGTCAGCTCGCTCAAATCATGGCTAAAAGTAGCTATGGGCGTTACCTCATGGAAGTCCTCGAGAATGACCACAATACGACAGCACTAGAGAGGGATGGGATTGTAGCTGCTGGTGAGCTAGAGTCGGAATTTTCTGCGGCAACAAGGATATGGCAATGAAGGTGATAGAAACGGCTATTCCTGAGGTGCTAGTCATTGAACCGCAGGTGTTCGGGGACGAGCGCGGTTTCTTTTATGAAAGTTATAACCAGAAAGTTTTATCAGAAAAGGCAGGGCTTTCCCAGCACTTTGTTCAAGACAATCATTCCCGTTCGGCCCAAAATGTGCTGCGGGGGTTGCACTACCAGATTCAGCAGCCTCAGGGCAAACTTGTAAGGGTTGTAGTGGGGGAAGTTTTTGATGTGGCGGTGGATTTGAGAAGCAGCTCTAAGACTTTTGGTCAATGGGTTGGCGTGCATCTAACAGCAAAAGACAAACAGCAACTGTGGGTGCCTGCCGGTTTTGGTCATGGGTTTTTGGTGTTGTCGGAATATGCAGAGTTTTTGTACAAGACTACAGACTACTATGCGCCAGAGCATGAACGTTGCATCCTGTGGAACGATCCTGACTTAGCAATTGCCTGGCCGTTGACAGGTGAGCCAGTTTTATCGGCTAAGGATCGAGCAGGGAAGTTGCTAGCTGAAGCAGAGGTGTTTGCATGAGGAGAATCCTACTGACAGGTGTAACTGGGCAGGTCGGTTGGGAATTGCAGAGAACTCTCATGGGTTTGGGGGAAGTGGTAGCTGTAGGACGTGGGGTTGGGAATGGGGGTTTGCAGGTGGACCTAGCCCAGCCAGATAAGATTCGCCGGGCGCTGCGAGAAGTGAAGCCAGAGTTGATCGTCAATGCCGCCGCTTATACCGCTGTGGATCAAGCCGAGAAAGAGCCGGAATTGGCTATGGCAATTAACGGCATCGCCCCTGGCGTGATAGCAGAAGAGGCCAAAGCTCTGGGTGCAGCTGTTGTTCACTATTCCACAGATTATGTATTTGATGGGACAAAAACTACGCCCTATACCGAGCAAGATCGCCCAGACCCGCAAAGCATCTATGGTCAAACCAAGCTAGCAGGTGAGCAGGCGATCGCAGCAGTGGGAGTGCCACATTTGATTGTCCGAACCAGTTGGGTCTATGGGCTTCGAGGGAAAAACTTTCTATTGACAATGCGGAAGTTAGCGCGAGAACGGGAAGAAATCCGGGTGGTGGATGACCAAATGGGTGCCCCAACTTGGAGCCGCGCGATCGCTGAAGCCACCGCCCAAATTCTGTCTCTGGCTACACACCATAAGGTAGATTTTCTGGCGGCCAAAAGCGGCATTTACCACTTGAGTGCCGGCGGTCAGACCAGCTGGTATGGTTTTGCTAAGGCAATTTTGACACCTGAACTGGAGTCTGGGGAAGGACGGCTACAACGGCTGCTGCCGATCCCCTCGGAGCAGTATCCGACACCTGCTAAGCGCCCGGCTTACTCTTTGTTGGATACTTATAAGTTGTCTGATACTTTTGGGCTGGCTTTACCAAATTGGCAAAGGGCTTTAGAGTTAGCCCTTGATTTAGGGCCCAGTTAAAGAGATGATTCCCCTACTCCCTTCTTTATATTCAATCAGTTTGTTTTGCCTTCCCAGGCGGTGATTTAACACCTTACCACTGAGGAGTGACAGTCTGTAATACTCAACGATATAGAACGGCTGAATCAGCAAGAGTATATCCGCCCTGAATCCCTTGCCCGCTTGAGTCAGGCAGCGAAGGTCATGCTGGATGTTCATTGACACTCCCCGGTCTAAAGACGCGGGGATTCTTAGTTCAACGAGTCCACTTACATTAGCTCCTTGCGTTACTAATGCAGAGGTGGTTCTCTCCCTAAGCGTTGACTTCCGGTGTGCCCCACCGTAGTTGCATTACTGCAACGCCAGGTGCTCCACTTGGGCTTCTCCCAAGACCGCACTGGCTCAACTTTGTTTGATTTCTGAACTTGCGTTCAATGCCGAACGTCTGCGTTCCTGTGAATCTTTTACCTACTTTCAGGTATGTGTCCTTAGACACACGACTGGAACAACAAAGTAGAACCCTATAGATTCAATTGTCAAGGTTCAGCGCTACCGTTTAGGTACTAGCTTTTTAGAGAGGTTGATTACCTTGCCTCTAATCTAATAGTACAGTTATCTACCGTAGTTGTTAATTATACTTTGTACGAAACTAATTAAGAATAGGCGCCCGGCAGAATTAATTCTGCCGTTACTTTTCATGAGCCAGTTCTGAAGGCGGGTTTCCCGGACGCCAGTCACCTACGGAGGGAGACCCTCCTGCAGTGCTGGCTCCCGAAAGAAACTGGCGTCCCTTGGGCTAAAGCCACAAGGTTTTCAAGCTAATCTCTTATAAGTAAATGGCAACGTTTCTGTAGGTGTCTGCCGTTCACAAAGCAAAGTCGGACTCCTTTGGGCTTATAGTTCGCTAAAACCCTGTTAGGTTTACTGAATCTTTATATTTCTGTGGTAGATTATAAATTTTTGATAAAGATGATGTAGAAATCTTAAGGGTTTGTTGCAAAAGACTTATTATCTGATTTGACATGTATGAAAACTCTACGTGCGCTGTAAAACGTGGCTTTTAGTTCCGGATAGAACAGCCCTAAAGCAAACCCGTGAGGTCTTGCCAGACGGATTAGTTGATGTGGCTGTAAATTTGAGCAGAAGCTCCGAGATATTCGGTCAAGTGGTTGAGATGCGCCTCAGGAAGATAAACCAGACCCTCAAAATACCTAGAGCTAAGATGGAACTAGCAGGTACTCTTGCGATTCAAGCAATAATGTGCCATATTTAGGTCGATCTGCCAATCGGGTCCAGGGTCAACTAAGTAGGATCTTCTACTGACTATGCTGAAGTTAGATTCAGGTACGTGAAGAACTTAAGTTTGTTGATGACCAAGTTGAGTTACCTACTTCAAGCCAGATGATTGCTGAAGCTGAAGCGCGAGTTTTGTCTCAGGCTACACAAAGTGCGTTGCATATAGGTCTATGGCATGGTGCTGGATGTGAATATTCTTGCGTAGGCTGGTGGTCAGTAGGGTGCATCTCTAGGTTTGTTGGTCAAAATAGCCAGATTTAAGAGCTAGGGAATGGCCCTAGCAGGAATAAAGGACGCAACCTATAGGGACATATGTAGATGAATACAAAAGAACTGATCATTGAGGCAGGTCGCATTGAAAGCCAGTATTGGCAGGATCTGTGGCGCTACCGAGAGTTGTTCTATTTCTTGGCTTGGCGTGACATTATAGTGCGTTATAAGCAAACTGCGATCGGCATTGCATGGGCTTTGATCCGACCCTTTTTAACAATGCTTGTTTTCACAGTAGTGTTTAGTTATCTGGCGAAGTTACCTTCAGGGGGAGCGCCCTACCCGATTCTGGTATTCGTAGCACAGATGCCGTGGCAATTCTTTTCTAGTGCAATAGCGGAATGCAGCACTAGTTTGATCAATAACGCTAATATGATTTCTAAAGTCTACTTCCCTCGCCTAATTGTGCCTACTAGTGCAGTAATGGTCAGTTTTGTAGACTTTTTGGTTTCCGGTATGCTTTTGTTAGGGCTGATGGCCTGGTATGATTTTGTGCCCAGTTGGCGCATCGTGACGCTACCGCTGTTTATTTTAATTGCCTTTGCAGCTTCGATAGGGGGGGGGTTATGGTTTGCAGCACTGAATGTAGAATATCGGGATTTTCGCTTCATTGTGCCATTTGTTGTTCAGCTAGGCATCTACGTCTCACCTGTCGGCTATAGTAGCAACATTGTACCGGAAAAGTGGCGATTGCTCTACTCTTTGAACCCAATGGTAGGAGTAATTGATGGATTCCGTTGGGCAATTATAGGTGGGAGTTCCAAAATCTACTGGCCAGGATTCGTTCTATCTGTGGGAATTGTTTTGCTGATTCTTGCTAGTGGTATATGGTTCTTCCGTAAGACGGAACGGACCTTTGCAGATGTTATTTAATTGGGAGCTGAACACGTGTCTGATACTGCGATTCGAGTTGAGAATCTGAGTAAGAAATACGCGATTGGTGAGCAAAAGCGGGGAGGAAATATAACCCTTCGGGATAAGATTATTGATGGAGCAAAGTCCTTGAGCCAGAGGCTGCTACCAGGTTCAAAGCAAAGCACCCCTAAACCCAACCAGGAAGAGTTTTGGGCTTTAAAAGATGTTTCTTTTGAAATTCAACAAGGAGACAGGATCGGCTTTGTTGGTCGTAATGGGGCAGGGAAATCAACCCTGCTCAAGGTTTTGAGCCGGATTACTGAACCTACGAAAGGACGCATCTCAGTCAGAGGACGAGTGTCAAGTCTGTTGGAGGTGGGGACGGGCTTTCACCCAGAGTTAACGGGACGAGAGAACGTTTATCTCAATGGCTCCATTTTAGGAATGAGCAAGGTTGAGATTAAAAAGAAGTTCGATGAGATTGTAGCTTTTGCTGAGGTGGAGAAGTTTTTAGATACACCTGTGAAGCGTTATTCTTCGGGAATGTATGTGCGCCTAGCCTTTGCCGTAGCAGCACACTTGGAGCCAGAAATTCTGATTGTGGACGAGGTTCTAGCAGTTGGAGATGTGGCGTTCCAGAAGAAATGCTTGGGTAAGATGGGGGAGGTAGCTGAGCAAGGAAGAACAGTACTTTTTGTCAGCCATAATTCAGCAGCAATCAGTTCGCTCTGCGATAAAGTAGTTTACTTAGTAAAGGGTCAAGTTCGTGCGCTTGGTTCAACTGATAGTATTATGGCTACTTATATCTCAGATATGCTCCAAAATACAATAAAAGACTTAGAGCAACTGAGAGTACCTGGAAAGGGGAAAAATATTAGATTCTCTGATATTCAATTGTCCTCTGGTAAGGACGGAATTTTAGTATTTGGAGAAAAAATAAAATGTTCTCTTACCATCTGGTCGGATGTTGACATGAGAGGCTTAAGTATTGGCTCGAGCTTTTTCACTGTTGCCGGCACCTGCATAGGCACCTTAATTACTGAGGAATTCGCGGTAGAAGCAAACAAAGAACTTACATTAAATTTAACCGTATCGAGTTTAAATTTAGCGCCAGGCTCGTATTATGCGGGATTTAGTATAGGTTATGGAGAGAAAGAAGGTACAAGGAGGGACTTCGACATTGTGGTAGGTAAACCAGCATTCCAGATTCTACCCAATTCAAATGATAAATCTCATATACAGAATTGGCATACTAACTGGGGAAATGTGGTTTTTAGTGATACACATCTAATAATTAATAATGATTGAATGGAGTATGCATGCTGTTTATCTCAAAGAGGATTTTAATATTCTTTTCGAAAAGTTACAATCATGTCATATCTAAGGTAGCAAATACCTAATGAAGATTAGAAACGACCTTTGATAGTAAACTTATCAAATGAATTGATTGAAAAAGAATAATTGACGTAGTTACAAATTAGTAAATTTCTCTTTTAAAGATACTGTTTTGGTTGTCAAGTAAATAAGTAGAAGTCATCATGAATAGTGAAGAAGCCCTAGCCAACGATTATAAAACAAAAGACTTCAAAACCTACTTTCAAAGAGAACGTCAGGAAATGCTCGGGTATATACCTCAGAAGTCACACACTATTCTTGATGTAGGGTGCGGAGCTGGTGGTTTCGGTCAGTTCTTGAAGGCGCAGCGCCCTGTTGAGGTGTGGGGAGTTGAATTAAATGAACGTGCGGCTTCGGTTGCTGCTCAAAAATTAGATCATATCGTATGCGGAGCTTTTAATAATAGCTTAAATCTCCCTAGCAAAAGTTTTGACTGCATCGTCTTTAACGATGTCCTAGAACACTTGGTCGATCCCTTCACCGCACTAATATATTCTAAAGAATTGCTGCGAGATGAGGGCGTGCTCGTCGCATCTATTCCGAATGTCCGATACTTTGATAATATGTGGAATCTACTGGTTTATAAAGACTGGCAGTATGCTGATTGCGGTATTCTAGATCGAACACACTTACGCTTTTTTACTCGCCATAGTATATTAACAACTTTTGACGCTTTGGGTTACTATGTTGAATGTATTGAAGGAATTAATCCTGTTGAAAAAGAACATCCTCACCAAGCACGCAAATTCCGCCTTCTTAACCGGCTCTCATTAAACAGAATTGAGGATATGCGCTACTTACAGTTTGCAGTTGTAGCTCGTCCAAATGTTGCTTTATAAAGAAGTTTAGCTCAAGTCATTAAGACCTAATCGAAAACAGCTCAGGCTAATTCAGATGATAAATTGTCAAGCTTGGATTTGATACCACTCTTGAGGCTGATCTTTAACTTTTTGGAACAACTGTGAAGCTCGACAGGAGTAAAAATGTCAATTACTAACGCTGCCGTTCGACCAATTGCCTTCTTTCTCCCTCAATTCCACCCGATTCCGGAAAACGACGAATGGTGGGGGAAGGGCTTTACTGAGTGGACTAATGTTGTCAAAGCTAAGCCTCTGTTTCCCAATCACTACCAGCCGCATATTCCAGCAGATTTGGGGTTTTATGACTTACGCCTTGCGGAGACACGGCAGGCTCAAGCAGACTTAGCCAGGGAATATGGTATCTACGGATTTTGTTACTATCACTATTGGTTTAATGGGAAACATGTTCTCGAACGTCCAGTCAATGAAGTTCTAGCTTCGGGTAAACCAGATTTTCCCTTCTGCCTTTGCTGGGCAAATGAGAATTGGACACGTACCTGGGATGGATTGGAGAAGCATGTTTTAATGGAACAAAAGTATTGTGATGAAGATGACAGGCAGCATATTCAATGGCTAACTAAGGCATTCCAGGATGAAAGGTACATTAGAATTGAGGATAAACCACTTTTTCTTGTTTATAGAGCATCAAATTTACCTGAGCCTCTGAAAACAACATATATCTGGCGAGAGGAAGCTAGAAAGATGGGCATTGGAGAGATTTTTATATGTAGAGTAGAAAGCTCTCTTAAGGACCATGAAGATCCAACTCAAATTGGGTTTGATGCTGCTGTAGAGTTTCAACCTGATTGGGCTAATGTAGACCCAAAATTTGTGGCACGCAATGGTGGGATACTTCAGCGTTTAGCTAGGAAGCTAGGCATATCAAATATGGAATATGTTGACTATTGCTGCATGGATTACTCTTCAATGGTCAAAAAAATGCTTCAAAGGAGTACTCCACCATATAAACGTTTCCCCTGCGTAGTTCCTTCTTGGGACAATTCGGCCCGCCGCAAAACTGGCGCATTCATTTTGAAAGATTCAACCCCAGAACTCTATGAAAAGTGGTTGAAGGATGTTGTTGAGTTGACACCAAAAACTAATAAAGAAAACTTCATATTTATAAATGCATGGAATGAATGGGCTGAGGGGAATCATTTAGAACCTTGTCAGAGATGGGGACATGCTTATCTTGAAGCAACCAGAAGAGCAGTCATGAATACTACAAATACGGCCTAAGATCAGCCTTGCCAATAACATTAGGTTAAAGCTCCCTCCAGATTCATTTGCCTTCCTCAGTTACCCTTTACATAAAAAATACATAATCTTACTACTGAGTTAAGAGTTGCTTTAACACTAACTGGCTTCATTCGGGCTTAGAAACTTCTAAAGACCCATAAGTAGAGTTTTAGAGTCGAGCATTGTCTGCAGAATTTGTGGCGCTGATAATTTTGGCAGGTATACCAACTGCAGTCTTACCGGGAGGAATGTCTGATAAAACCACAGCATTAGCACCGATGTTTACATCATCTCCAATAGTCACATTGCCGAGGATTTTCGCTCCCGCCCCAACATTGACGTGATCGCCCAACTTCGGCGCATCGAATGGACGCTCCAAGTAACGATTCCCCAAGGTAACCCCTTGACGGATGATACTATCGTCTCCAATGAAACAATTTCCATGAATGACGATCGCTCCCTGGTGTTCAACAACCACGCGGCGACCTAGCTCAACTGTGTAAGGCAAATCAATCCCATAGACATTGCGCACATGACGATACATTGCTCGGTAGAGAATGCTGAATGGAGCCCGTAGCAGTTTGGGTTGGAGCGTCATTCTCCAAACACCAAAACGCTGCACAGCTACTGCCCGAAATCCTGGCCTGGTCCAATCCTGTCCATGAGCATCCCAATCTTCTTTAATTTGTTGCCAGAGTCCCAAGGGGACGGTTTGTGGATCGCTCAAACCTGACCTCCCCTGAGGAACACGCTGTTAAGCAGAAAATCACCTAGGAGTTTTGGCGGATCTGTATCTGGCTTGCGTTGAACCACCCGCCGCCACCTCCATAAGATAAAACCAAAAACCCAGGTTGCATCAGTTATGGCTGCATACAGCCGACCGTGGTTTTTGAGAAAGTATCGTCGCCTTGAATCAAACCAGTATCTAGGTAGGCGCCTAGGCGGGAGCTTAGTATCGGTCACTCCTGAACTTTGTCCGACAAGATGCACAACTCGGCTCTGAGGCACGTACCAGCAAGGCCAACCTGACTTTTTAGCCTTCAGGCAAAAGTCTACCTCTTCAAAATACATAAAATATTTTTCATCCAGCAAACCCACGGACTCAAAAACATCGCGGCGGATAATCATACTCGCTCCAGCCACCCAATCAGTTTGACAGATCTCTTCGGAAACAGGAGGTGCCACTACCCACTTTGACAATAACTTCGTTACCGCTCCCATACGCAAGCCGAAATCAAGCTCACTTATAACAGTAGGGAAACGAAAAGCTGACCGTTGTGGTGTGCCATCAGGGTCTTCCAGGCGACTGCCAGCAATTCCCACATCGGGATGTTTATCCATGAAATCTACTAGTACCTTCAGGGCACCGGGGCGAACGATCGTGTCAGGGTTAAGCAACAGGAAATAGGGTGGTGGATTGGTTGACTGCAGCGCTACACGAATTACGGCGTTGTTGCCGAAAGCGTAGCCACCATTGCGATCTAGTGGCAGGAGCGATGCCCACTCACCCCAAGCCTCGGTTTCAAGCGCGACTTGAATTTGTTCAACCGAGCCATCGCCGGAAGCATTGTCGGAAACTACAACATGAGTACCTGATAGCGATCGCACCTCAGCCACCAAGGAGTGCAAGCAGTCAATCGTCAGACTGGGAGTTCGGTAGTTAAGGATGACTACGAGTAAACGGGTCAGGCGATCTGGCTGAGTTGCATCAGGCATAGATTGTTAGCTCCAGCAGTTTCAGATTTTGTTATCCAGAAGTTTATTCAACGTCAGCAGTCCCCATCCTAACAGAGTAGTAGGTCACCACTTTTATTTACACCCTTCAGATTACTCTGCATAACTTCTTATAAGCTGATTCCTATTTCGCCCTGAAATACTGGAAAACTTTACTCATGCCGCGCCAGTAAATAGGAGTCTCACTTTTTATAGAACCAATAGAGCAGAGCCAATCTGCGCGTTAAGAACCGTTAACGGCCTTGTATGGCTCTCGTCCTTCCTGGATTGCCACAATGGTAGACTTGAGGGCAACACCCCAGCTCCGTGAAATGTCATAAAATTGCTCTTGCAACGCTAGGCAGTTCCGTCGCTTTTCTTCGTAGAACTCTTGATCGTCGCATAACTTGAGCAGGGCGTCGCCGTAGCTCTTGGTGTCATCGGGTGGAACTTCCACAACTGCGTCTCGTACATAAGACAACGCTGGGCAGACGGTTGAGGTAATTACAGGACGATTGGATAAAACGCCTTCTACCACAACTTGATTGAACCCCTCTACAAAGTCTGTTGATTCCTATTTCGCCCTGAAATACTGGAAAACTTTACTCATGCCGCGCCAGTAAATAGGAGTCTCACTTTTTATAGAACCAATAGAGCAGAGCCAATCTGCGCGTTAAGAACCGTTAACGGCCTTGTATGGCTCTCGTCCTTCCTGGATTGCCACAATGGTAGACTTGAGGGCAACACCCCAGCTCCGTGAAATGTCATAAAATTGCTCTTGCAACGCTAGGCAGTTCCGTCGCTTTTCTTCGTAGAACTCTTGATCGTCGCATAACTTGAGCAGGGCGTCGCCGTAGCTCTTGGTGTCATCGGGTGGAACTTCCACAACTGCGTCTCGTACATAAGACAACGCTGGGCAGACGGTTGAGGTAATTACAGGACGATTGGATAAAACGCCTTCTACCACAACTTGATTGAACCCCTCTACAAAGTCTGTCCTCGTTGGCACAATGACAGCGTGCGCCCGATTGAACATCTGACGCATTTTTGGCTTGTTGCAGTGACCGTGACACACAAAGTGGGAATCAACCCCAGCCTCCTTGGCTGCGAGAAGTAAAGACTCCAGCACAGACCCACTGCCACAAAGATCGAAGGTAATATCAGGTCTGCCCTCAGCTACAAAACGCTTAGCAATTTCCAAAAGATCGAAAACCCCCTTATCCCGCTCGATCCGACCCGCGAACAGTACCCGAAACGGTGAATGTCGCTCATCTGGTACACCCACTTCTGCAAACTCTGTTCGCAGGTAGGTGGGTAGGAATTGTACTATTGGTAGGTGCTGACTAGTTGTGAGCTGCGCCAATTGCTTAGAGATATCGTCCGAAGCCGTTAAGATGGCAGTGCAGATGCAAGCAAAAAAATTCCGGCTGAGTCTTAAGATAAATTTCTCTGTCATGCTTTGTGGGACGTACTTGCGCCAAAGGACGCAGTGGAGTGATGGTATCACTCGCACCCCAAACCAAGGGAGTAGCGACAAAACAAACCAGTGCGTCGTACCACCAGCCACTACCGCAAAATTGGCTCTGAAGCGGACTGCGGAAGCGAGCAACTGCAAACCATACCACAATTGACCCAGGTGATATAAAAAACCTGATGCCCTGCCCAATGGGTTCGGACGATGCTCAATCGTGAAGCGCTCGTCACGTAAGAATTTTCTCTCGCTACATGAGGAGATTACATATGCCTGTGCATCCAAGGCACAGCAAACTTCGTAGAACTGACTAGAATAAGTAATCGAAACCTGTGATGGATCGTCTTTTCCCTTAACCCAATAGCTATAAGTGCCGATTACATCCCCAGGACCAGCTGCATACAGGAGGCGAAGTTTTTTGGACATTAGTTTAGACTTTCCATCAATAAACTTATTTGAGATTACTTCCTGCTCTAGACCTTAGTTTATCTCTTTATATCACTCTGCTCATTTTGTTATGAGCACGAATTATCCTGGTGTTAGCTCTGTTTAATCAGCTAATGCCCTGTAACTGGTAAACGAACGCGCATTACCTTACTACTACTGTTACTTGTCTGTCTTAGCACGAGCCCTGCTAAGCCGCCACAGGCAACTATATAAACTGGGTTAAGCATGGCATTCACAAGACAGTCGATCGTGTACAAAACTATAAGCACTGCTATAACAGCGGCGGGTGCCACCTTATTGGTGAACCACAAATGGGCTGGATAACGTAGCACGAACATAACAACTGGAAGTAATAGAGATGCCGTTAGGCTAATTAAGCCGACTATACCCGTACTGCCAAATGCGATAATCCACAAACTGTCGGTGACCGAGATATCCTTTCCTGTGGCGTGGTCATACACGCGGTTTCGTCCGAATCCTCCCCAGCCAAAAACCATCCTCTCCCGCGCCTTCTCCGAGAGGAGCTTTTCATTGTCAAATCTAAACTTTAAAGAACTAGCTCGATCTGGATTGACATATGTAGATATAGTGTCAACTATCTGATCGCCAGAAAAGGTGCCGTTTACTCCATCATACAAGTACAAACAAATACTCGTAACTAGAACTAACACCAACAAAGAGTTGCGAAACCATTTGGTAAAGAATAGAATGATTCCTCCCAATACTAGTAGTCCTAAAGACCCCGTGGATTTCACTAACACAGTTGTGATTAATAATCCGGCTACAAGCCACTTGACAGGAATGCCCCAAAGCTGCTTAAACACGCCAGTTCGCCACAGCCAAATCCCACTCAGCGTAGCTGCCATCATCCACGCGCCGACCATGAGGCCAGTGTTCATAAAAACCTCTGGTCTGAATCCTCCGTAACGCATTGTTGCGATAAAGGATTCAGGTGTAGAGAAGCCGTAAATCATCCGATGTAACAGCGGGGTGAAGCGGATCTCAAACAGGCAGAGAGGCACGTAGACTAAACCACCGATGAAAATGCCAATCGCCAGTTTACGCAGCCCATCCAAACTATTGAGATACACCCGACCCAGGTAATACGGCACTCCCCAAGTTACAGATTGCGCAAAAGTAGCTGACATTCCATCGTACCAGCCCAAATCATTAGTGATTGATGACGCGAAGGGGCATAGGCACCAGACGATCATCGGCAGATCAAGCCAGCCTAGTTGGAAAAAACTGAAGCGTTTAGCGTCAAGTAGAATAGTAGCTAACAAAATACCATAACAAGTAGCCGACATTTTTGAGTAGGGTGGGATGCCTTGAACAAATTTCAAGTCTGCTACCGGCAGGAATAGCCAGGCTGTGATGAAACTCACAACAACTGCCTCTCGAGCCGGAAACCGTTTAAAGATATAGAAAACAGCTGGAATCCAGCCGAACATCACAATGTATCCAAAAATATTCATAAGCTTTAATTAATGCCTGTGCCTTACATAGTCTTGTGCCTCGATCAAAATTGGAGGAACTAACTTCTTTAAAATTGCTTTGAATTTAACACCTGGGCGCTTTTCTAGCACTAATTTATCTCCCGGTCGAGCCTGAAATAAAGTTGAATGAGACTGGGAAGACTCTTCATCCGGTCGCCCATTGCTGTAGTAGTAAAGCGCCAATGACTTCCGTGTCTTCCCCTCTGGACAACTCAATGGATCGGGATGTCCGTGGTATGAAAAGTCTGTTGTACTGAATATAACACATCGGTTGAAGATTGGGAGGATTTTTTTCTCACACTGAGTCATATCTTTGTCCCACAGTTCTAGATGACCTCCGTATTCTTCTTGCCAATTTTTGTTGAGATATATTAGAAGATTTAGTCGGCGGTCGAGGCGCAGTTTTCCATGTCGATTAAAATCGACATGCATTTTCAAGTACCCACCTCTTACTATCTGATGAAGTCCACCACCCTCAAAGTGTGGATCGGGGATGATTCCATCAATACCTGTCAGGGTTTCCAAAAAATTGATGAAAGTCGAGGAGTTTAATTGGTACAGGAGAAGGCAGGTGTTTTCTCCCATTTGCTGTTCGTGTTTGGTCGCCAGTTTCTTTTCACTAGGGGCATTAAACTTTTGCCAATCAATTGAGTTCACTTGCGGGAATTCATTGAGAATATTGTTTAGGACAAACTCCGGCAAGAAATTATCAATTACGATGTGTGGAAATGGCTGGGCCTGAGAATATTCCTGACGATACTTAATCGCCAATTTGTCTAAGTAATCCGGGTCGAGACGAAACATCAAGGTCGAGTTCATACTACTTCAAGAGGATGAGAAAAGCTTCAAACAAAGAAAAATTACTTAAACAGACAGAATCGCCTATTGCGGTAAATTGGATTTTTACACGCTCACTCAATATATCCCTAGCAGAAATTCAAGTTTTTGTCAACTAACTAGCTCTGACTTTACACAGAATTTATAGATAATCCCTCAATTCTAGCTCAGGAAATAATGACAACAAGTCACATGGAAATCCAGCTTTAGTCCAGCTTTGGTGCAGCCAAATTCATAAATTCACCCCGTTTCCGGCGCTCTGTGGCAGTGTGTAATGCCGCCTCGAAGAGTTCAGTTGCATCGTCCCAGGAGTAGCTTGTAGCTTGAGCATAAGCAGCATCAGACATCATCTGCCATTCAGCATCAGAGAGCTGAATGATTTGCTCTATTGCCCTTGCCATATCTTCAGGATCCTCTAGTTTCACAAGTATCCCGGCACCGTTAGTTAGAAGTTCCGAAGCTGCACCCGTCGGTGTGCCGATGACTGGAGTGCGACAAGCCATTGCCTCTAAAATTGGCATACCAAAACCTTCCGAGCGGCTACCGAAAAGCCAGGCATCACATTTAGCGTAAAAGTCCTTCAAAGTACTCTGAGCAGGGCGACAAGCATATTCAGTGTTAGGGGGGAGCGGCAACCCCGGCGCTGGGCGGTCAAAGCCAAAGGAAACTAAGCGCAGATTCGGAATCTTTTGGGCAGCTAGGGAAAAGGCTTTAAGGCTAATATCGCATCCTTTCCAGTAACTCGTAGCAGCATACAACATGCCAATGGTAGGGGTGGAGTGCCTACTACGCGGTGGTGCGTAAAACTTTTCAGAGTCCACGCTATTCCGGACTAGGGAAACGTTGTCATCGCCATATTGAGTCCGAGCTAGATCAACCAACCACTTCGAGATGGTGATTTTGTGTAGAGGCAGTAACCACGTCGCTGCTACTCTTTCTTTAGGCAAGTAATCAAAAGCTTCATAATGTTGGATGAAATAGGCTTTTGCCCCTTTGGACTCAGATAGATTCGCTACCCACTCAGCCGTCTCCCACCAGGTGGCAATCACCACGTCGGCATCAGGTACATCAGCATCTGTGACCGGGCGATAGTGATCGAGAAGTCTGCGGGGAACATCCAAACCGTCAAAGTGTGACGGCTCGTTCTCAGCCTCAGAAATCCACCCCTGCCCTTTCAACAAAGACTTCATCTGCTGGCGTAGATTCGGTCTGTATTTAGGTCTAGAGATGACGAATACCTCATGACCGCGCTGCTTCAGACGTTGCGCATGAGTTGCAATCACCCGATCCCCACCGACAAGAGTGAAACCACTAGCCATGACAAACGTAATCTTCATTTGAACACACTGATTGATTATGGAACTGGTCTTTTGCCAACAGGTTTGACAGCTAGAGCAAGCAGGCTGCGCCACGCCTCGATGCTGTTTGGCTGAGCAATAACTGAACGCATCCCTATAGCCAGCGCCCGTTGCTTGTGACCAGCTTCATGCTCTGCCCAAGCGCTACCTATCAATAGACCCTGTATGTGTTCCCCAGATTTCAAGGCTTTGGTACTACCCTGTGGCGGGGTAGGCGGTGGGCAACCGCGCTGCAGGTCGTCACTGCCTTGAGTACGTCGTTGCCGTTGAAACTCAACGACAGTTGAGTCGAAAAATTCCCGCTCAACATTGCTTTGCGTGTGAGTCAGGGAGGTGTCATGCAGGCGGTAGTAATACTCGATGTCAGGTAGATACCAGACTCTGCACAACTCCCCGATGCGTAGCTGCAAATCAATATCTGCAGAAATCTTTAAAGCCGGACGACCACCGCCCGATGCTCGCAATACCTCGGACCGCACCGCAAAGGTACAGAAGTGATTTCGGGTAATCCCGTTGCACAATTCTTCAGTAATTTCTTCGGCAGTTTCCCCACATTTAAAATTGGTAACCAGGTTTCCTTTAACATCAATAGTGGAATAGTTACCGCCCACTGCGCCGAACTCTGGATGCCTCGATAGCCAGTCAACCTGCCTTTTTATGCGTTGTGGTGAATAGAGGTCATCGGCGTCACAACGCATGATGATGTCGCCTTGGGCAGCAGCCAATCCCACATTCGCAGCAGCGACGAACCCCTGACAAGGGCCATCGATGACTCGCACCCGCTGATCATTTATCGCACGCACCCTATCGAGGGAAGCATCTGTGCAGCCATCGTTTACAACCACTACTTCCAATGGAATGTCGCGTTCCTGCAGAATTGAAGCTAGAGTAGCCGATATATAAGGCTCGGCATTGTACATGGGTATAGTGACGCTTACCAGGGACATTGCATCTCTTTCCTCATCTCACTAGCTAGATTATCGGGGTTAGCATCTTCTGATAGATTACTTGGCAGACAGCTAGAGCTGCTTGGAGTCACGATCTGGTAAAGGTTTAATTGCAGCACAGACCAGCAGTTTCCAGCCCTCAGCCGCGAAGGGTAGAGCCGCAATGGCTCGTGTGCCATAGATTGCAGCCGTTTGACGTTGACCACTTTGGAACGCCCACCATCCGTATTGGAGCATAAATTTGTGCCGAGAGGAGCGGTCTGGCCCAGGACGCCATGGCTCCGTCGCTTCGAAACGTCCTTCGTCGATTCCCCGTCTTTGCCAGGCCCGTTCGCAAGCCTTCTGTGACTCTCTACGCTGTAACATGCCTTGCCGCGCGCTGATTGAGTTCGTATGTAGCCGATACTTCAACACCATGTCCTTCAGGTTTGCCAACTTGCCTACTTCGCCCAGCTTGAGCCACAAATCCAGATCCTCAACAGCCGACAGCAATGTTTCGTCATAACCACCAACTTCTATCACTGATGCTCGGCGAATCATGGCGCTTGGGTTGCAGACACTACAATGTCCAGCCAGCGCTAATCGCTGAATCTCATCATTATGCAGTGGCAGTTCCAAGCGAGTCAGCAGGCGTCCTTTTTCGTCAATTACCTCGTGGGCACCGCCGACGCAAACGACATCAGGTTCATTTTTGAGGAATTCGACCTGAAGAGCAAAACGTTTTGGCAAAGCTACATCGTCAGCATCCATTACGGCTATGAATTCGCCCTTGGCTTTGCCCAGCAGATCGTTCCGTGTCCTTATTACGCCTTTATTCTCGCGGCTGGTTAGACGAATCCGCTCGTCCTTGGCAGCAAGAGTCTCGATAATCTTCAGCGATGCATCAGTGGACCCATCATCAATGATGATGAACTCGAAATCTACGAAAGTCTGAGCCAGAATACTCTTCACTGCTTCGGCTACATACTGTTCAGCATTGTAAACGGGCATCACTACTGAAACAATCGGGTTTTTGCTCATTCTAAGCCACCACTGAATATTAGATAGTTACCTGCCTGAGAGATTACTGCTTTTCCAGAACTTCATCTTTAATCACTTCCAAATAAGCTTTACCAAACTTTTGATCTGGTTCCAAGTAGTTTCCTTCTGCCCATTCATTCCAAGATCTAACGAATACAAGTTTTTTTTCAGGTGTTTTTCTCTCAACTTTTTCCAGTGCTTCTTTCAGGTGAATTCTGAATAACTCTGGGGTCGAATCCAGAAATACTCTACCGTTCATACCACTTCTGGGCGTGTTATCCCAGTTAGCAAAAATACTAGGATAGATTTCAAATCCTAAATCCTCTTTCAAAAAAGCGCTCTTTATGCCCTCTTTGTAAGAGTAGACAAGGGGTAATTCATATTTTATCTTGGACAGTTTTTTAAAGGACAATGAGGCGAACCCGTTGTAAATTTTGTCAAAAATCAGGCTTGGCTTAACTTGGTATGGGGAAAGAAGTGGTGTCTGAACGCGAAGCCAATCAGGATTCATAAGAACAGTAGCATCAAAGCCATTCTGCTCTGGATTCCATGATGAGTCAAAAGCGACCCCCATAAGATATAAACCCTTTAAGCCTGATTTTGCGGCTAATTCTCGCCAACAATCAGTAAATATTTTTGGTTCTGGCAATTCTGTGGGCCGGAAAACTATGAAAACTGGTTTGCCATGAACTTTAACGTAGCGACTATCACAAAAAGCCTCTAAAACTGTATAAAAATGAGCTTCATAGTCTGACAAACCAGGATATGTCTGTTTAAGCAAGATTTGATCCGGACAACCATACCAAATCCCACTCCACGTATGATTTGCCCAAGCGAGACAGAAGGGAAAATCCGGCTTACCCGACTTTAAGACTTCATTAAATGGTCTCTCAAGCAAACGCCTTCCTGCGAACCAATAATGCCAGTAACAAAAACCTTCAATTCCGTACTGTTTAGCCATTTCTGCCTGGGCTATACGCGTTTCTGGTACACGCAGGTCATAAAACCCTAAATCTGCCGGAATGTGTGGTTGGTAGTGACCTGGAAACAATGGCTTTGCCCTAGCAACGTTTGTCCACTCAGTGAATCCTTTACCCCACCATTTATCGTTTTCTGGAATTGGATGAAACTGTGGAAGGTAAAAGGCGAGCAAACGAGCTTTTAGTGAGTCTGAGTTTTCTTCTACTATGTAGCTAGACACTGATACAACTCCTATTAGCGCATACCCCAAGCAAACAATCTAACATTCTCTCCATCACCACCATCACTGATGCCAAGGCACTAACCCAAGGCAATAACAGGGAGAGGGGTGCTATAAACATAGCGCTCACCAGACGTTTAAGCATCAGTTGCTCCTGGCAGTGTGAGCGCTAGCATAGCCAACACCTTCTAGTGGCGGATCGATTGCCACTTGGTTCGGCATCGGCTCAATGCTAGACCGAAATAGCGCCGCCAACTTGCTAGCTTCTACATCTGCGTCATGCCGTTGCGCCACCAACAGAGCCCCTGCTCTACCCATCTGTTCCAGCTTTTCCACTGGCAACTGCAATGCTGCGCGCATCGCCTGCAAGCCTCCAGATGCTAACTGACCCGTTGCCTCTAATAAAAGTAAATGAACTACATGAATTTTTGACCACTGCTCTTGCTTGCACCAGCGATAAAGCTGACTCTTGCCGAAGAAACTAACCATCACCACGAAAGCCGCTCGCTCAACTTTTTCTACTATGGCAAGCTCCCTGACCAGATCGAACTCATCTGGACCATGAATGGTGAAGCTGTAGCGTGGTCCACCAAGGACGCGGCACAACATCGCTACGTTGGTTGAATTCGTGCCGAAGTGAGCATGCGCGCGGATTACGCCCGCATCTCTTAACCAACGTAGAAGCACGCACGCTTCTGCTAAGTATGCTATGTGACGCAAAACTCCTCTGTCTGATTGCCAGCCAAGCCTGAGCGTTAGCCACAAGGACTGTAGTAAACGCTTGGGACTGGTGAAGGCAACGCCAAGTAAGCCAAAAAGCAAGCCCGCTATCCCAGTGCCTAAAACCACCCTAGTCTTCAACTCTAGTTTGTCTGCTTCGTCAACCAATTCAGTGTTGCAAGAACGAATCGAAAACCGCACTACAGATATCTCATCAGCTTCAATGCCAGCAATTTCTCGCCGAATAAAGCTATGACTGACCTTATGATACTGATTGATCGGGTAGGTAATTGTTATCATTAAACTCGGGAAAAGCCGTATTTCTTGTCCGGTTCTTTCCAAGGTTATGTCCAGACGGGAATATCCAGTCATATCTAGTCAAAACTAGCCCTATTTCTGCTCTATGTCCAACCAGAACTTGACTTAAAGTTTTGGCCCAATTCCACTTACCTAGATGGAAAACTTGACGCTCAATTGGATAGAATCTAGCTGAAAAAGCCTCCCTAGCTCAGCACTTTAGCAAGATTTCGCTTTACTTGTAACCTAAATATTTGTAAACCGTCAAGGCCAAGAATATGAAGATTTTATGAAGGGTTAGACTATTTAACCTCCGTCACTCGCCAGCTAAACTTCAGGTTAAACCAAAAATTCCACAACGTCACAGCGGCGATCGCCAGCAGCTTTGCCACATATTGATCCAGGTGGAACAGGTTAAACAACAAATTCAACAGTAACACATTCAAAATCAGGCCCGTCAGACAGATGAGGTTGAATTTTAACAGCCGTTTTGCCCGTTGACGCCATTTCCCCTGGCGACGGGCAATATCCCCAAATGTCCACCAATCATTCCATAAGAAATTATTGAGAATCGCTACTTCCGCCGAGATAATGGCACTGCGAGTCAGACCCAAAGCACCGTGACTACGCAGTAGATAGAACACCCCTAAATCCACAAACACGCCACTGAAGCCCACGATGCCAAAGCGCAGGAACCGCTTTACTGGCCATAGCGATAAACGGAGCTGCAGCAGGTGTTGCAAATAATCCACATACTGTTTCCAGGTAACCTTGCTCTCGCCCGCTTGGCGCTCTTGAAACACATACCCCACTTCGGCTACCTGTGACACCGCGCCTCTCGCTAGCACCTCGATCAGAATTTTGTAGCCTTGGGGATACAGCGTCCGCCCAACCAAGCAACGACGACGCACCAGAAAGTAACCACTCATTGGGTCAGAGATCCGCCCTAACACTCCTGGCAGCAGGACCAACCCCACTAGCTGCGCCCCTCGGGATAAAAATCGCCTGACCGCGTTCCAACTACTGACGCCACCTCCTTCCACATGACGACTAGCTACTGCTAAATCTGCTCCCTGTTTGATCGCCCTTAACAGTTGCAATAGCACCTGTGGTGGATGCTGCAAATCGCCGTCAATCACACCCAACACTTGCCCCCCCGACGCTTGCCACCCCCGGATTACCGCTGAGGACAGTCCCCGCTCCTGTTGCCGCCGCATCACCCGCAATTGGGGATAGTAGCTCATCAGGGACTCGGCTATTGCCCAAGTCTGGTCGGGACTATCATCATCGACCACGAGCAACTCGTAGTCACCGGGAATAGACTCATCCAACAACTGGCTCAAGCTCCCGACGAGCTGCTGGATATTTGCACTCTCGTTGTAGGTCGGGATCACCAATGAAAAGGTAGGGGGTCGACTACACCCAGTTTTGGTGGCTAACGGCACCTCTGTAACCTGCAAGGGGCCAGACGGCACAGATAAAAGCGAGTTGGGTGAGTCTGGACTCATATAGTTTCAAGTGTCTTCACAATAACAGGCTATGGATAAAATTCAGCCGACAAAACCTGACTTCGAACAGAACTCAATTTACTTTACTAACCCCAACTACTGTAAGCCGTCAGCTGCAAAAATATGAAGGTTTCTTCAAATGCTGATAAATTCTTGTCGAATTTCTGTACTAATCAGCAAGTAGAGAGGTATAATGGCACTCAGCATCTCAAAGCTATTCCTCGGCTTGGGGATTTTCTCAGAAACATGCTGTTCAGAGCGTCGCAGCTCTTAAAACGCTCAAGAAAGCCGCCTTAAGCGTTTTCTTCGATGAGGCTTTCGATGAAATCTTCATCTTCCTGAGGTTGACGACTTGTCACTAGTTAAGTTAGAAACATCTGGAGATCAGGTAGATTTTTTCCGACTGGCTGATTACTGTCCGAATACACTGGTATACACTGCGTAAAAATATATACGTGAACATGTAGACTGATGAACCGTATAAAGTTTACACATAAAAAGTAATGTCTTAAAAAATCTGCCATTGGCAGGATGTTCTTGGGATACAAACCAAAAATGAGGTCAAAATGAATCCTGAAGAAAGTGTTCAATCTCTATCATTTAGAAAGCATGGCAGACAATCAGAGCAAACGGCATCGTTAGACACAGAGGAGTTTGACGAGCCTAGAAAGGTTGGAATGAACCTGCGCCCCTTGTTGAGGACGGTTCAACGTAATGCCCTTTTGATCGCAGGCATTGCGACTGTGGTATCTGTAGGGAACTTATATCTGAATTGGAATACCACTCGCACTTATGAAGGCGATTTCCGGATGCAGATCGAGCCCATAACGTCGGAAGGGAGGTATAACGACCCCTCTGTACTCGCTCGCGCTGGTGGAGGAACGGCCCAAATCAGTGACGTGGATTACCCAACTCTGCTAGAGGTTTTACAGAGTCCTGGGCTACTAGCTGGAATTGCTAAGCAGATTCAAGTCCGGTATCCTGACGTTAGCTACGAATCACTCACTAAAGGTTTGATAGTTCAACGCCTCGCCCCAGACCAGTATAACCCGACTAAGCTGATAGAAGTTAGCTACAAGGCAGAAGACCCCACAAAAGTGCAGTTTGTCTTGCAACAGGTCGCTAATGCTTATCTAACATACAGTCTTGAGGATCGGAAGAACCACATCGGTCAAGGCGTTAAGTTTATTGAGGATCAAATCCCTGGTTTGCAAGGTCAAGTCAATGACTTAGAAGCAAAGGTGCAAGCCCTGCAACAGCGTTATAGCCTGACTAACCCATTAGCAGACGGCGCAGAATTAGTTAGACAGGCCAAAACGTTAGCAGCTTCGAGACAAGAAACTCAAAGGGGATTGCGGGAGCAGAAGACGCTTTACCTCAACTTGCAGAGACAACTAGGGCTAGCACCTGGGGAAGTGATGGCTGCATCGAGTCTAAGTCAAGACCCTACTTATCAGAACCTAATTGCCCAAGAGAAAAAAATAGAAAGTCAGATTGCGGTTGAATCAGCTCGGTTTAACGAGGACAGCCCGATGATTCAAACCCTGCGGGAGCAGCAGAGAAATATCTCCGCACTCCTGAATCAGGAAGGTCAGCAGATTGCCGGAAGCACATTAAAAGATCCCCAAGCCGCAACTTACCAGGGGTCACTGCGTCAGTCACTGATCGCGGAGATGGTCCATACTGCCAACCAGTTGCAGGTACTAGAGGTTCGTGACCAGGCATTAAGTCAGGGTCAAGCTGCGCTCAAGCAGGAAGTTAGGGATTTCCCGGTGATTCTCCGCCAGTATAATGACCTAGAAGGGCGGTTAGATATTGCTACCAAGACACTGAACCAACTCTTGATTCAGCGAGCCACTCTGCGGGTAGACAATGCTCAGAAGGAAGAACCTTGGGAGATTGTTTCTGCACCTGGAGTACCGCGCGATATTAATGGCAATCCGATCCCAGTTTCCAAGGACAAAACGAAGCAGATAGTAATGGGGGTGATTGCGGGCTTGCTGTTGGGTGTGGGGGCGGCTGTACTTAAAGAGAAATACCGCAATATCTTTTACACCAGCGATGATATTCAAGAAGGACTCGACTTGCCTGTGTTGGGGGTGATTCCCTTCGAGCCAAATATCAGACAAATTGTCAAATCTTCAGTATTTGTTGATTCAATTGAAGAAGCTGAGGTCGAACCTGCTGATGCTTCTCTATTCGTAGAAGCCTTTACCTCTCTCTACGCCAGCATCCGGTTTCTAGCTTCCGCTCCGCCAGTTAGCTCTTTGGTGGTTAGCTCCGCTGTACCTGGAGATGGCAAGACTACGGTAGCTTTGCACCTGGCTCAAACCGCAGCAGCCCTCGGTCAACGAGTATTGCTAGTAGACGCAAATTTCCGTCTGCCCGAACTTCATATTAAGTTGGATCTGCCCCAAGCGCCGGGACTGAGCGATCTCTTAAGCAAAAATATCAATCCTAAGGAGATCATCCAGCGATCGCCCCTAAGCCAAAAACTTTTTACCTTGACCTCTGGTAAACCCAGATCAGAATCGATCAAAATGCTGGCATGTACTCAGATGAAGAATCTGATGGCAGAATTTGAAGCAGCGTTTGACTTGGTGATTTACGACACACCTTATCTAGGACCGACAGATGCTAACTTTCTAGCTGCCAACACAGACGGAATCTTGATGGTCGTGGCAGTCGGCAAGACCGAACGATCTTTGGTGAAGCAGGTACTGAACAGATTGAATGCCATGCGCTTACCAGTCTTGGGTGTAGTTGCTAATCACGCCACGGAAGGTAGAAGCCGTTCGACTGGTTACCATAATCCCTACTACGAGCAAGAGTATCGGCTTGGTAGTCGTCGTCCCGTAGCGGAAACCAACTCGAAGACCCCCAAGCGATCTGTACTGGCTGCAGTGCAGGAAGCTGAAGATGACCGATGATGCAGATGGAGTTCCGATTAATTGAAATTGCCCTACTCGCGATCACACTTGGCCTGTTCGTTCCAGTATCTGTCCTCTTGATTGAATGCACTGCAGCGCTCTTTCCCGATCAGCAGACCAAATCGCCGCCAGAGTTACCCCGACCCATAGTCAATGTTTTAGTTCCAGCTCATAATGAGGCGATAGTCATAGGCGCAACGCTGGAGAAATTGCTGCCGCAGCTAAGAGCCCAAGATCGACTGGTGGTCATTGCCGACAATTGTGACGATGAAACGGCAGATATTGCCCGTGTGATCGGTGCCAAGGTACTCGAACGACAGGAACCCAAACACAGAGGAAAGGGATATGCCTTAGACTACGGTTTAAAATTCATTGCCCAGGCTCCACCCGAAGTTGTTGTTGTCATTGACGCCGACTCAATCGTTCATCCAGGCGCAATAGATGGGCTCGCTCGTCTAGCAGCTGCGACACTCCGACCAGTTCAGGCAACCTACCTACTGACCCAATCAGCTAATCCAGAGCCAAAGGATGCAGTATCGACGCTAGCATTTTTGGTCAAGAACCTAGTCCGTCCGCTAGGGCTAGACCGACTGGGGCTACCCTGTTTGCTTACGGGCACAGGTATGGCTTTCCCGTGGTCAGCGATCAAAACGGTCTCTTTGGCTAGTGGAAATATTGTCGAGGACATGCAGCTTGGTTTAGATCTAGCTATAGCTGGATATCCTCCAGTGTTTTGCTCGGATGCAAAAGTGACAGGGCTGCTCCCGCAGCAGCAGCATGCAGCTAAGAGCCAAAGGACACGCTGGGAGCATGGTCATTTGCAAACCCTGCTAACACAAGTCCCCCAACTACTTAGAGCATCAGTGCGTCAAAAACGTTTCGCTCTTTTCGCTCTCGCCCTAGACTTGTGCGTGCCACCGCTGTCACTGTTGGTAATGATTTGGGTAGGTGCAATAGGGGGAGCATTATTAGCTGGGGGACTGGGGGCTTCATGGATGCCCGCCTTGCTCTTAGCAATGGAAGGGTTCCTTATTTTCATCTCAATTGTGGGAGCTTGGGCTAAGTTTGGCCGGGCTGACTTACCCATGTTGACCCTTTTGGCAGTTCCCCTTTACGTTCTATGGAAGATTCCACTCTATTTTGCTTTTCTGGTTCGACCCCAAACTAAGTGGGTTAGAACGGAGCGGGACGTGGTCACGGAAGAGAGATGATCCCTCATCTCTCTTTGATGGCTACCTTTGCAATGCTTCCGGAACCTTCTGGCTTATGTTCTCTTCTATCTCGTAAATCTGCGCCTCGCTTATTGGCATTTTATAGAGATTAAACTTTTGCTGCAAAACTAACCAGAAAAAAGGCAAGCCTTCTATCAAGTATCTTTTCCATAATCTCTTGGGCTCAGCTAACAGTCTATATAACCATTCCAAGCCCGCCTTACTCAGCCACTTCGGAGCTCTTTTTACATTACCTGCTTCAAAGTCAATAGTTGCGCCAATCGCCAGAAATATTTTTATGTTCGGTAGTTGATGTCTGTATTTGTATATCCATTTTTCTTGTTTGGGCGCGCCTACCCCAATCGCCAATACTGTAGCTCCCGAACTCTTAATCATTTCAACTATTTCCATGCACTCGTTTTCATTCTTTTCAAATCCAAAAGACGGAGAGTGCGAGCCTACAATAATATCTCTGCCAACTCGATGATTTATTTTATGCTGAGCCCTACTGGCTACCCCTCGCTCTGCTCCTAATAAAAATATCTTTATCTTTTTATTGTCTCTGTGATAAGTATAGAAAGCCGGAAAAAAATCAGAACCTGAGATTTTTTCCTTAATTGGCGTTCCTAAAAATCGAGAGACATAAATTAATATTTGGCTATCACAGAGTTTATAATCAGCTATATTGTAAGCCTGGAGAAACTCTCTGTTGGTTTGCAATTTAATCAGATGGTCTACATTAGGCGTAAAAACAATGCCGTCCTGTATTTGTTCTAATGATTCAGTCTTCGAAAGATTATCAATCCAAATATTTAATATGTTAATTTTTAATATATTGAATTTTTTCATCTCTGTTGGCTCCCTAACCTAAACTCTTCCTCCAACATTCCGTCAATATATTAACATCGATAAAGGGCTGCAACAGCTTACTGGGAAACTTTACACAACTTTTACTTAGGCTAGGCGTTTTTAAAAAAATGATGAAGTTCGATAGACTAGCCTGTTGGTACGGAAATCCCTGTACGGCTTGGGTGATCCAACCCTATTCAGATCTTGCGCGATCGCGCAAGATCTGAATTTGAGACTCTATAAGCAAAGCAGTTAGGAGCCATGACTGTACTGGAACAAGGAACAATCAGTATTCACACTGAGAATATTTTCCCGATTATCAAGAAGTCGCTTTACTCAGACCACGAAGTATTCTTGCGGGAACTGGTATCCAACGCCGTAGATGCCATCCAAAAACTCAGGATGATATCCCGTGCTGGAGAATACACAGGCGACATCGGCGAACCGGAAATTCAGATTGGGATTGACAAGGATGCCAAAACCCTTTCGATCACCGACAACGGCATCGGCATGACGGCAGAGGAAGTCAAGAAATACATCAACCAAGTAGCCTTCTCCAGTGCTGAGGAATTTATTCAGAAGTACGAGGGCAAAGGCAACCAGGCCATTATCGGTCATTTTGGTCTCGGCTTCTACTCTTCATTCATGGTGGCGCGGCAGGTTGAAATCGACACCCTATCCTTCAAAGCAGAGGCACAAGCCGTTCATTGGACTTGCGACGGTTCCCCAGAGTTTCGCTTAGAGGACTCACCACGACAAGAGCGCGGCACCACCATCACCCTGACTCTCCAGGAAGAAGAGCTGGAATATCTAGAGCCAGCGCGGATTCGGCAGATGGTCAAGACCTACTGTGATTTTCTGCCAGTGCCAATCAAACTGGACGGGGAGGTAATTAATCGGCAAAAAGCCCCGTGGCGGGAGTCTCCCAGTAACTTGACAAAGGAAGATTATCTGGAGTTTTACCGCTATCTCTATCCTTTCCAGGAAGAGCCCTTGTTGTGGGTGCATCTCAATACCGACTATCCCTTCATCCTCAACGGAATTCTCTACTTTCCAAAGCTGAAGCCGGATGTGGATGTCACCCAAGGACAAATTAAACTGTTCTGCAATCAAGTCTTTGTCAGCGAGCACTGCGAAGAAATCATCCCGAAATTTCTGCTGCCGATGCGCGGGGTGATTGATAGCAGCGATATTCCATTGAATGTCTCCCGCAGCGCCCTGCAAACCGATCGCACTGTGCGCAAAATCGCGGACTACATTACCCGGAAAGTGGGCGATCGTCTGAAGGAACTCTATCGCGACAACCGCTCTGAATACATTAGTTGCTGGCAAGATATTGGTACTTTCGTCAAATTTGGCTCCCTCAACGACGAAAAATTTAAAAAACAAGTCGAAGAGATCATTATCTATCGCACCACCCTTTCTAGAGCTGAGGGAGCTGGGGGAGCTGAGGGAGTACACGATACCCCAGAAGTGCAAGTGCAATCCCAGGAAGGGGATGCTTGGCAAGATGTTACTCCCCCCCTGCCCCCCTCACCCTCTCACCCTTTCACCCCCTATACCACTATCAAGGAGTACCTGGAACGCAACAAAGACAGCCACGAAAACCGGGTTTTCTACTGCACCGATGAAGCGACACAGGCAACCTACGTAGAACTGCACAAAAACCAGGGCTTGGAAGTCCTGTTTATGGACTCCTTCATCGATACCCACTTCATCACGTTCCTAGAGCGGGAATATCCTGATGTGAAGTTCTCTCGCGTGGATTCCGACCTAGACAAAACTCTGTTCGACCAGGACAAAGCGGGCGAAATTGTCGATCCCAAGACTAATAAAACCCGTAGCGAACTGATCAAAGAGCTGTTCGAGCAAGCCCTGAATAAGCCCAAGCTGAACATCCGCACCGAAGCCCTGAAGTCGGACGATCCGCAAGGGACGCCACCCGCTGTGGTGCTGTTGCCAGAGGTGCTGCGCCGCCTTAGGGAGATGAATGCCTTGATGCAGCAGCAAACAGTCCAGTTCCCTGAGGAGCATATTTTACTCGTCAACACAGCTCACCCACTAATCGAGAATTTAGTTAGTCTGAGCCAAGGCAGTATTCTTCAGGGCGGTAGCCAATCTCCTTCTGGGGAACTAGCCAACTTGATTTGTCACCATGTCTACGACCTGGCGCTTATGGCTCAAAAGGGATTTGATGCCGATGGGATGAAGGACTTTGTGGAGCGTTCCAATCAAGTCCTAACTCGACTCACTGAACGCGCTGCTACTGCTTAGAACAGACAGGAGGGCGATCGCCCTCCTTTGACATTGTGCCGATAGAATAAGAGATTACGTGCAATTGCTAAAGATTCGAAATCTGGAGTTATCCTATGTCTCGTAAGTGTCAACTCACTGGCAAAAAGGCCAATAATGCCTTTGCCATTTCTCACTCCCACCGCCGCACCAAAAGGCTGCAAGAAGTTAACTTGCAATGGAAGCGGGTTTGGTGGGCTCAAGGCAATCGCTGGGTGCGACTGCGGCTTTCTACCAAAGCGATTAAGACCTTAGAAACCAAAGGTTTAGCTGCAATGGCAAAAGATGCTGGGCTTGACCTGAATCGTTATTAAGGCATTCCTAGAAATGGCTAACTGCTAAATTTAGCTCTTTAATGAGCGTAGTTAGCCTTGCTTACGGTTCGTCGAGTAGCAAACGTAGCATAGTCTCATGCCTTCTCCCGTTCGGAGATTCTTCTCATGGCGCTTACTATCCAAGACGTAGAGAAACTGCAAAATAAGCATCCCGATCTACGGTTTGAGTTGTGGGATGGAGAGATTATTGTTATGAGTCCATCTGATTATGCTTCAGATGAGATTGGCACATCGTTTGCCACTCTACTTTCTCACTGGGTCAGACCCCGCAAACTCGGACGTATCACTGGCTCTTCTGCTGGGTTCAGGATGCCGAATGGAGACTTGGTGGCTCCCGATGCGGCATTTGTCATAGCCGAAAAACTTAGGGAAAGTCCCCGTTCCTATGCCGACTTGGTTCCGGATCTAGTGGTAGAGGTGAAGTCATCCAGCGATAGTGTTAAAAGACAGAAAGCAAAAGTTGAGCGATTTATCGAACGAGGGTCGCTATACGGGGTGTTGATTGACCCAGGCAAACACACAGTTACTATATACCGCCGAGGTGCTGACCCGGTCGTGCTGTTAGATGGCGATACCCTAGCAGTTCCAGATTTACTGCCGGGATGGGAAATTTCAGTCTCTGAGCTGTGGCCTTTAGTGTTTTAAGCAGAAACAACTATGACCGCTATCATCTTAGATCTCAGCCCCGTTATTAAATTGACTGACGAGCAGTTCTACCAACTTTGTCAGGCTAACCGAGATCTCAAATTAGAGCGCACAGTGGTTGGAGAATTGATTGTCATGCCACCAACTGGAGGGGGAAGTGGTCAACGGAACGCAAACCTTACCACTGACCTGAATCTATGGAATCGCCAAACCAAGTTGGGTGTTGTTTTTGACTCTTCTACAGGCTTCAGCCTCCCGAACGGTGGAGATCGCTCCCCCGATGCCTCTTGGGTAAAGCTAGAACGTTGGGATGCTCTAACGAGTGAGGAACAAGAGGGATTTCCCCCCATTTGTCCAGATTTTGTCATTGAATTGCGCTCGCGCACAGATAGTCTGAAAGCACTGCAAACCAAAATGCAAGAGTATCTTGCAAGTGACCTGCGTCTAGGTTGGCTGCTAGATCCACAGAACCAACGAGTCGAGATTTACCGACTAGGTCGAGATGTGGAGATCCAATACTCTCCTGGCAGTCTGTCAGGAGAAGACGTGCTGCCTGGTTTTGTGTTGGAGTTGCAAGGTAATTTTGTTGCCGTGAGATTGCCTGTGCCGCGAGTGATCGCAACCTGATGGCTCAACACCAGTTTTTGGAGGCTAGTAGTGATCGCGGTCATAGGATGGCGATCGCCATCTTTGGCAGCAGTGTCGATAAAATCGCTTTGATTAAGGCATGCTCCTAGTCCAGTGCGCACGGATAGCCTGTTTTACCAGTTGTTTCAAACTTCCCCCGCCGTTGTGTTCGAACTCATCGGCAACTCCTCTCCCAGGGCATCGACTTACAGCTTTATCTCCCAAGAAGTCAAACAAACCAGTTTTCGCATTGATGGCATTCTCGTACCACCGCCCTATGCCAGTGACCTGCCCATCTACTTTATTGAGGTGCAGGGCTACCGCGATACCCAAGGAGACCTCTACCCAGGATTATTCAGCGAGATTTTCCTCTATCTCAACGACTATCGTCCAGTGAATGACTGGCGAGCCGTGCTGATTTTCACTCAACGACGCTTAGATCCAGGTTTAGCGTCCCAGTACCAGGATTTTGCTAATAGCTCGCGGTTGAGATGCATCTATCTAGATGAACTGCCGGAAGTGGCAGATAGTTCGTTAGAGTTGGGTGTGTTGCAGTTGATTGGAGTCAAGGCAAAGGCGGCTCCAGAGCGAGCTAGACAGCTAATCGAGCGTATCAAACAGGAACTCACGGATGCGACGGCTCAGCAGAAGATTCTAGAATTAGTGGAAACGGTGATCGTCTACAAGTTTCCGGAGTTGAACCGACAGGAGATCGAGCAGATGCTGGGATTAAGCGAACTCAAGCAGACCAGAGTCTATCAGGAGGCGCTGGCACAAGGTAGGCAAGAGGGCAGGCAGGAGGGCAGGCAGGAGGGGGAGTTGGCAGTAATTTTGCGCCTACTCACACGCCGATTTGGTCAAGTTGAACCTCAGTGGCAGTCACAGATGCAGCAGCTATCTAGTACCCAACTGGAAGCCTTAGCTGACGCTCTGTTGGATTTCAGCACGACAGCCGACTTAGTCGTCTGGTTGCAAGCTCAATGAGCAAAGCTAGTCGCCAGGGTGATTCTGCTGGCTGTCCTTGCTTGGAAAACAACTCTGCAAAGGCTTCATCTTGTTAAAGAAGGCAATCAGCTTGTATCGCCTGCGATACAAAAAAAGTGTTAACCGTAGTTGACAGTATTCGTCCCAAGTACCGTAAAGTGTTGAGCGCATGCAACAACTCATCATTTCTGACCCAGCCGTGATGCTGGGAAAGCCCGTCATCGCTGGAACTCGGATCACCGTTGAACTCATCCTAGAAAAGTTGGCTGCGGGTGAAACGATTGAACAAATTCTGTCAGCTCACCCAAGGCTAGACCGCGAAGCAATCTTCGCAGCACTCGCGTTTGCCGTTGAAGTTTTGCGAGCCGATGTGGTTTATCCAATTGCTCAAAAAGCGCCGCGAACTTTCTAGCCGATGAGGGAGTAGACGAAGTGATTGTTGAGCGGCTTCGGTTTGAAGGTTACAGCGTTTGGTATGTAGCCGAATAGGGCATAGACAGGAACTCGTGGATGTGGCAGCTCAGCAGCAGATGTAGACAAATAAAAAAGTCGGACAACAAATAATAAAGTTAGACAGCCAATAAAAAAGTTGGACAAAATTTGGGCTGGAGATCGCCTACAAAAAGCCGCTGATCCACTCGGAGAGTCGCTTGTCCGAGGTGTAAGAGTCCTGGGCGCGGGTTACGGTTACGCTATTCCTTAGGAAGGAGAATTTGTGGAACCGAATGAAATCCAACTCAGACGGTTGTTTGAAGCACTTCGCCAGGAGTTAGTGTTTCAATGGCGAGCTAGGTATGTAGAGGTACTGCCAGGTGGAGTGTTGGTGTTGAGCTTCGAGCACGCAACTAATGGTGACTGGCGCTGCCTGTACACTATTAGACAAAGCGGTGAATGGGTTCGGAGGGAATTCTATGTCTAACATTGACTACCACGCGATGTCAGATGGAGAGCTAGTAAACCACCTGGAAAAGGGCGAAATGCAAACTAACCCTGACTTCTATGCAGAGTTTATAAGACGCATGGAGGAAGAAGGGACTCTCTACAGCAACACGCCTGAGGATGCGGAAAGATGGAAGGCGGATATAGCTTCGTCAGCACGAAGGGGATTCTCTTTAGGCAGTCTTGAAACAGGGACCAGAGTCTATCAGGAGGCGCTGGCAGAAGGCAGGCAAGAGGGAGAGTTAGCAGTAGTTTTGCGCATACTCACACGCCGACTTGGTCAAATTGAACCTCAGTGGCAGTCGCGAATTCAGCAGCTATCTAGTGCCCAACTGGAAGCCTTGGCTGATGCTCTGTTGGATTTTAGCACGACAGACGACTTAGTTGCCTGGTTGCAAGCTCATCAACAATTGCCATAACTCGATTGCGATCGCGCAACAATAGTCTGACACTGCCAACTAAAATGCCGGAGTAGCTTGCAATTGATCTGCGCTTAGGTTGGCTGAGCGATCAGCAGAACCAACGAGTCGAGATTTACCAACTAGGATTTTAATCATGGGGGTGGAAGTGAGTCCATCTGTTGTTGGGCAAATTCTAGAAATTGCTCGGCACGAACTATCAGCTGGGCGGCATCCGTTTGTGTCAAATTTGGCTCAATGTTGTAGTCACCTCGGTTGCGACTATCTTGGGCATTAATCAAGTCACGGTGGAATTCGGTCGGAACGCGTCCTGTCCGGGCAAAATACTGACCAAAGGCGCTAATCACAGCTGAATGACTGGAAAAAGATAGCCCTTCCCCTTCAAGAAAGACTTCTGCTACATAGAACATTGTGTAATAGGCACGCGCTGCGGCAAATTCAGCTAGCCCTCCTTCATTGAGGAGTTTGGCAGCTTGCAGACTTCGAGCGGCTTTCTCCAGCAACCCTTGTTGCTCAGGGGTCATACAGCAATGCCTTCCCGACGCACATTGCGGAAAAAGGGGCCATTTTCGTTATGAAACCGCTCGACAGAAACGAAGGCGCGGGAGACAACTGTATTATGCTGAAGCGATAAGGCAGCTACAAAATCACCAGTCCGCTCGATTTCTGCTGTTGCATCGACTGGTGGCTGGAGAATAATTAAGACATCAATGTCTGAGTCAGGTTTAGCATCCCCTCTGGCTTGGGAACCATAAAGTACTATCTGGACAAGGCGCTCACCGTAAAGCACCTCAAGATAATGGCGGAGTTCAGCCAGGATTGCTGATAATTTCTCGTTCATCACTAATACCCCCTACTGATTCGACTCTACTGAGAGTGGTGGGCAATGTCCAATCCCCTACATTTTGCATTTATGCCCCAATTTGACAAGAGCAGGCAGTCAGAAGATTCCGGATAGATGGGTTACCCAGGATTATTCAGCGAGATTTTCCTCTATCTCAACGACTATCGTCCGGTGAATGACTGGCGAGCCGTGCTGATTTTCACTCAACGACGCTTAGAGCCAGGTTTACCGCCCCAGTACCAGGATTTTGCCAATAGCTCGCGGTTGCGGCGCATCTATCTGGATGAACTGCCGGAAGTGGCAGATAGTTCGTTAGAGTTGGGTGTGTTGCAGTTGATTGGAGTCAAGGCCAAGGCGGCTCCGGAGCGAGCCAGACAGCTAATCGAGCGGACCAAACAGGAACTCACGGATGCAGCAGCTCAGCGGAAGATTCTAGAATTAGTGGAAACGGTGATCGTCTATAAGTTTCCGGAGTTGAACCGACAGGAGATTGAGCAGATGCTGGGATTAAGCGAACTCAAGCAGACCAGAGTCTATCAGGAGGCGCTGGCAGAAGGCAGGCAAGAGGGGGAGTTGGCAGTAGTTTTGCGCCTACTCACACGCCGACTCGGTCAAATTGAACCGCAGTGGCAGTCACAGATGCAGCAGCTATCTAGTACCCAACTGGAAGCCTTAGCTGACGCTCTGTTGGACTTTAGTACGACAGCTGATTTAGTCGCCTGGTTGCAAGCTCATCAACAGTTGTCATAGGTCTAATTGCGCTCGCGCTTGTGATGCAGACGCGGCTTGTTCGGCTTATGTGCATTTCTTCTGGGCAGAAACCTGGCTTGCTCGGTGACACTCCTACGTCAAGCTGGCGCTGTGACGTAGGCTTCTAGAGTCGCCCCTAGAAGTTCCTGCTTCAACGCCTGTCCATCGACTAAGGCTCGGCAGGTTGAGACCGTGAGACCCACGGCCTGTAATCCTTTCCACAAAATATTCACGGCGGCATTTTCGTCCCTGTCCATGCTCAACCCGCACTTACAGCGGTTCTCAATTGGATGGAGTATAGCAACAGCAGTGAGTGAACCAGCCAATAATATCCTTGGTGGTCACTGCAGCAAGAGCATCCGTAATCGCTTGGTCTAACTGAGCATAGGTGCGT
>JAABUQ010002091.1_pt1 | contig 40537 bp, 41 predicted proteins | sample 5560001 | NCBI WGS metagenome assembly JAABUQ01 (sample SAMN10711888, study PRJNA513371) | rock metagenome | isolation source: Antarctica rocks | place: Antarctica: Victoria Land, Finger Mt nord | collected 2015-12-18
ATCGCGCTAACAATCGCGAGCACCCACCACCGGCAAACGCGCTGGTCAGAGGGTTATTTGGAAGAAGTTCCGAGAGGTCCCAAAATCTGCCTCAAAGACGTAGCCCGGAAGGTCCCGCTAGGCCCAGCCAAGCTCGTCGAGCCGGTCGTCGGAGATCCCGAAGTGGTGGGCCACCTCGTGGATCACCGTGGTGTTGACGATGCGAATCAGGTCGTCCTCGTCGTAGGCCATGTGGGTGATCGGACCTCGGAAGATGGTGATGTGATCGGGCATGGAACCGCCGTAGGAGAGGGGAGATCGACGCGTCAGATCCACGCCCTGATAGAGACCGAGGAGCGTCCCCCGGCGGCCGTCCAACTGTTCGGAGGTCGGCCAGTCGGCCACGGTGACGACCACGTTCTGCATCCGGTTCCCCAGGCGTTCGGGGATGGAGTCCAAGGCGTCGGCAACCAGCTGCTCGAAGGCTTTTCGGCCGATCGCCACTGGCACTAGGGCGCCTGTGGATCGGCGGCGGTGGGGGGGAGGGACTCCATGGCACCAGTCAAGCCACCTTCGGCCTCGGAGAGGTCCCGGACCGGGTGTTTGTATGGTCAGAGGTGTGGAGACGACCTGGATCGCCCTGTTGCGGGCTATCAACGTCGGGGGCCGCAACCGCGTGCCCATGGCCGCGTTGCGCGACGCCTACCGGGAGGCCGGATGTATCACGGTGACCACCTACATCCAGAGCGGCAACGTGGTGCTGACCGCGGCGGAGAGCGATCCATCGCTGCTCGGCCCGGTTCTCGAGGAGGCGGTGCAACGGTCCTGCGGGGTCGAGTCGCGCGTCGTGTTGCGCACCGCGGTCGAATGGGCGGCGGTCACGCTGTGCAATCCCTTCGCCGACCTCGATCCTGCCCACCTGGCGGTCACCTTCCTGAGCGCCGTTCCCGACCCGGAGCGGGTGCGCGACATCGAGGGCCGCGACATCGCTCCCGACCGGGTGCGCGTCATTGGGCGGGATCTCTACTGGTACCTCCCAGGCGGATTCACCGCGTCGCGCCTGAGGGCGGCGGTGGCCGAGCGGCTCCTCGGGCCGGGTACCGCCCGAAACCTGAAGACGGTGGCCCGGATCACCGAGCTTGTCACCGCGGTCGAGGCCCGCTGAGGTCCGAGCGTCAGCCCGATCCGTCGGGCAGGGCGATGAGCTCGTAGTCGGGATTGATCATCAAGAGCCGGCCCCGACGCATCCCGACGGTGCCGTCGACGACGATGCGGCTCCCCGGCTCCAGACCGGGAATCTGGCGGCGGCCCAAAAAGGCCACGGTCAGGCTGCGATGATCGTCGGTCAGGTCGCATTCGAGGGTGGGCACGCTGCCCCATGGTTGCACCGTCACGGAGCGGATCCGACCGGCCACCCGAGCCCGGCCCCGATCCTTGACCGCGCCGATCGGCGTGGTGCCGGTCACACCGCTCAGCGCTTCGTCGTCGAAGTCGGCCTCCTCCTGGTCCACCTCGCTGCGGTTCTCGTCCTCGCTGGGCAGCCGCAGGAGCTCGTTGCCCGGTCCTCGCCGGCGGTCGGCCAGCTCGGCGTCGACGTCGAAGGGCACGATGGTGGCATTGACATGCGGAACCCTGCTGAGGGTGGCGGCGATGCGCTCGCCGGTAGCGTCGTGGAGGAAGCGGCTGGCCCGTTTGTAGGAGCGCCGGGGGAGCAGGACGTTGACCTCGGTGTCGCCTCCCCCGGCTTCGTCGTAGGCCATCTCCAGACAGGCCCGCACCACCCGGCGGTCGGGGCACTCGATCAACTGGAGCGGTAGGTGGCTGAGCCCCAGGCGCACCCAGCGGCCCTGAAGAGCCTTGGCCCGCGCCGTGTCGATGACGAAGTGGACGGCGCGCAGTTCGTCGACATTGAGCGTCCGGGCGTACTGGATGGCCCGAGCGGTGGCCAGATCCAGGCGGTCGACCAAGATGATGGCCACGTGATGGCGCAGCGGCTTGGCCTCGGCGGCTGCTTCGGCGGCGGTGTCGCCCAGCACCGACGCCTCTTCGCGGTAGCGACGGTTGAGCCGGATGAGGGTGTACCACATCAAGGGGAAGAGGATCACCACGGCCCACGCCCCCTCGGTGAACTTGGTCACCGCAAAGATGAGCACCACCGCGAACGACAGGAGGCCGGCGAAGCCGTTGATCCCCACCTTTTGGCGCCAGGCCGGCCCCCGGTGGGTGAGATGGTGCTTGACCATCCCGAAGCCAGCCATGGTGAATCCGGTGAATACCCCGATGGCGTAGATGGCCACCAGCGAGTCGACCTTGGCCTTGGTGACCACAAGCAGGGCGATGGACACCACGGCCAAGACTATGATCCCGTTGGAAAATACCAGGCGATGTCCCCGCTTGGTCAGCTTGTGGGGCAGGAAGCGGTCCTCGGCCACAAAGCTGGCCAGGAACGGGAAGCCGTTGAAGCTGGTGTTGGCGCCGGTGTAGAGGATCAGCAGGGTCACGGCCTGGACGACGTAGTAGACTGCCTGGCCGCCCGCCGAGGATCCGAAGACGGCCTTCACCTCCTGGGACAGCACCGTGGGGCTGCCGCCCTTGTAGGGGGTGGCGTGGGTGAGATGGGCCAGGATCGATACACCGAGCACCAGCGAACCCAAGGTGAAGGCCATCACCACCAGAACCCGGCGGGCGTGGGCTCCCTCGGGGGGCCGGAAAGCTCCAACCCCGTTGGAGATGGCCTCCAGGCCGGTCAGCGACGACCCGCCGTTGGCGAAGGCCTTGAGGATGAGGAACACCGAGACCCCCATCAGCAACCCGGTGTCATGATGCCCCGGTGGCCCGGCCAGGGCGCCGCCGCCGGGCTGGATCACCGGCAGGCCGCTGACGATGTCACGCACCAGGCCGATGACGACGACTGCGGAGATGGTGAAGATGAACAGGTAGGTGGGCACGGCGAAGACTCGCCCCGCCTCCCGCAGACCCCGTAGGTTGGCATAGAGGAGCAGCACCACCACGGCGATGGTGATCGGTACCTGGTAGGAGCTGAGCGAGGGGATGGCCGAGGTCAGGGCGTTGGTGCCCGCCGCCGACTGCACGGCCACGGTGACCGTGTAGTCGATCAGGAGGGCGACGGCGGAGATCTGGGCGACGGGGAGACCGAAGTTGTCCCGGGCCACCACATATGAGCCGCCTGCTTTGGTGTAGGTGGTGACGACCTCTCTATACGACAGGGTCACGAAGAACAACACGATCAGGATGGCCACGGTCACCGGGATGACCAGGGTGAACGCGGCCAGGCCGGCGGCGGGCACCAGGATGTTGAGCATCTCCTCGCTGCCATAGGCCGTCGAGGAGATGCAGTCCGGGGCCAGCACCCCCAAGGCGGTGGGCGACGAGAGGCGCTCACCGGAGAGCTGCTCGCTGACCAGGGGCTGGCCCAGCAGTCGCCGCTTCAGCCGATAGGCGGTTGTTTCGGGGAGACCCGGCCTGCCGGGTGGGAGGATTGGGATGCCTGGCACTCCTAGATGTCTAGCAACCGTGGCCGGCCAGGGAGTCCACAGGGGCCGAGGAAACGGAACCTAGGATGCGCAGATGGTTTCCGAGGGACGTCGGAGGGTGGTGGTGAGCGGAGCGGGCGCCATCACCGCATTGGGGGGAGATGTGGAACGGACCTGGGAGGCGATGATCGCCGGCCGGTCGGGGGTGGCGCCCACCACGCTCTTCGACACCTCCGACTTCGCCGTCAAGATCGCCGCCGAGGTCAAGGACTTCGATCCCAGGGCCGTCTTCGGAGGGCGCCGGGCCAAGCATCTGGACCGCTTCGTGCAGTTGGCCCTGGTGGCCACCCGAGAGGCGTTGGAGATGTCGAAGCTCGACATCGATGCGGACCCCTGGAGGATCGGCGTGGTCTACGGCAGCGGGATCGGCGGCCTGCGGAGCCTGGAGGACGGGGTCGGAATCCTCAACAGCCGTGGTCCTGAATGGGTCAACCCCTACACGTGCCCGATGATGATCCCCAACATGGCGGCCGGCCAGATCGCCATGGAATGGGGCATCCAAGGCTACAACTCCTGCACCGTCACGGCCTGCGCGGCGGCCACCCAGGCCATCGGTGAGGCGTTTGACCTGATCCGCCTGGGCCGGGCCGACGCCGTGGTCTGCGGAGGGGCGGAGGCGCCGGTGTGCCGGGTGGGCGTGGCCGGCTTTTCGGCCATGAAGGCCCTCTCGGCCAGCCACAACGACGATCCGCAGCGGGCGTCTCGACCCTTCGACGCCGGCCGGGACGGCTTCGTCGTGGGCGAGGGGGCGGCGACGCTGATCCTCGAGGAGCGCGAGTCCGCTCTGCAGCGAGGAGCGCCTGTCCTCGCCGAGGTGATCGGCTACGGGGCCACGTCGGACGCCCACCACATGACCGCCCCCCACCCCGAGGGCATCGGTGCCCTCCGGGCCATGATGGCGGCCTGCGCCGACGCCGGGATCGAGCCCGCCGCCGTCGACTACATCAATGCCCATGGCACCTCGACACCGCCCAACGACCGCACCGAGTCGCTGGCCGTGCGCCGCCTCTTCGGCGGCTTGGCCCCGCCGATCTCATCGACCAAGTCGATGACCGGCCACACCTTGGGGGCCGCCGGAGCCATCGAATCCGTGGCCTGCATCCAGGCGCTGCGTACCGGCGTCGTGCCGCCGACCATCAACTACGACACGCCCGATCCGGCTTGTGACCTCGACTACGTGGCCAATGAGGCTCGGGCCGCCACCGTCGAGGTGGCCATGACGAACAGCTTCGGCTTCGGTGGCCACAACGCCACGTTGATCTTCGGTGCGGTTCGCTGAGCGAGCAGCCGGCCCGATCAGGGCTTGACGATGACAAAGAGCAGCGAGGCCGAAGCGGCCACCTGGCCGTCCACCCGGGCGGTGCCGTGGCCCCTGCCGGCGGTTGAGCCGAGCTGGTCGAGCTCCACCTCGAGATCGAGGGTGTCGCCGGGGATGACCTGGCGTCGGAAGCGGGCCTTGTCGATGCCTCCGAAGAGGGGGAGCTTGCCGGCGTAGCGCTCGTCGCTCAGCAAGGCGATGCCCCCGAGCTGGGCCAGGGCCTCGACCATCAACACGCCCGGGAGCGTCGGCCGGCCCGGGAAGTGGCCGGCGAAGAATGCCTCGTCGCCACGCAGATGCCAGGTTCCGCCCGCCGAGCGACCGGGCAGCAGGGCGGTGACCCGGTCGACGAAGAGGAACGGGGGCCGATGGGCCAGGATCTCATCGGGACGAGGCAACGGCGCCTCTCCTCCTGGCGGCTTGGCGCCGGTCAATGGCCCATCCCCAGGCCGCCGTCGACGGGGATGACCGCACCGGTGATGTACGCGGCGCCGGCCGACGCCAGGAATCGTACGGTGGCCGCAACCTCGTCGGCCTCGGCCATGCGGGCCAGCGGTACGGAGGCCAGGATCTCGGCCCGGCGGTCCTCCGGGAGCGTCTCGGTCATGGCTGTGGCCACGAAGCCGGGGGCGACCACGTTGACGGTCACCTGGCGGCGGGCGATCTCGCGGGCCAGTGAGCGGCCAAAGCCGATCAGGCCGGCCTTCGACGCCGCGTAGTTGCACTGCCCGGCGGATCCGCTCAGGGCCACCACCGAGGAGATGAGCACGATACGACCGCGGCGGGCCCTGATCATCTTGGGTACGGCCCGGCGCACGACGCGGAACGCCCCGGTCAGGTTGGTGTCGACGACACCGGCGAAGGCCGCCTCGTCCATCTGCAACAGCAGCTTGTCGTCGGCGGTCCCGGCATTGGCCACCAGGACCTCCACCGCCCCGAGCTCGGCCTCCACCCGGTCGAACGCGGCGTCGACGTTCTCCGTGGATGTGACATCGCAGGGCACAGAAAAGAACCCCTCCACGGGTTGGGACCGATAAGTGACGGCCACGCGATCACCATTGGCGGCGAAGGACTGGGCAATAGCCCAACCGATGCCCCGATTACCCCCGGTGACCAGGACGACCCGCCCGGCGCCGGTCGCCCCGGGCCGTCCTGCCTTGCCCGCCTCCACCTCAGACGCCGGTGGCATGAAACCCGCCGTCGACATGGAGCAACTCTCCCGTCGTCATCGGGAACCAGTCGGAGAGCAATGCCACACATGCCTGGGCCACCGGCCGGGGGTCGTCGACGCTCCATCCGAGCGGGGCCCGTTCGTCCCACACATCCTCGAAGCGGGCGAAGCCCGGGATGCTGCGCGCCGCCATGGTCTTGACCGGCCCGGCGGCCACCAGGTTGACCCGGATGTGATCGCCGCCGAGGTCACGGGCCAGGTAGCGCGAGGTCGCTTCCAGCGCGGCCTTCGACACCCCCATCCAGCTGTAGCCCGGCCACGCCACCCGGTTGTCGAAGTCGAGCCCGACCACCGACGCCCCCCCCGCCGCCTTGAGCAGGGGCAGGAGGCCCACGGTCAGGGACTTGAGGGAGAAGGCCGAGATCTCCATGGCCACCTTCACGTCCTCCCAGGGAGCGTCCAGGAAGCCCTCGCCCAGGCACGACGACGGTGCGAAGGCAATCGAGTGGAGGATCCCGTCGACCGCCCCCCAGCGACCCGTGAGCTCCTGGGCGACCGCCTCCAGGTGGTCGGGCTCGGTGACATCGAGCTCGAGAACGGCGGGCGGCGTGGGCAGGTGCTTGGCCACCCGCCGGGTCAGCGACAGGGCCCGACCGGCGTTGGTGAGAACGATTTCCGCTCCCTGCTGCTGGGCCAGGTCGGCCACTGCGTAGGCCAGGGAGTCATCGGTGAGCACACCGGTGATGACGAGGCGCTTGCCGTTGAGGAGTCCGGACATGCCCGTCACCCTACAAACCCGGTCGGACACCCCGCCCCCCGACGAACGAGTACGGTTCTTTGCCTACCAAACCGTCGGGCCATCGGGCCCGGCCCCAGCAGAGCACGGAGAGTCGCCGGAGTGGATCGGGACGAGGCATTTTCGACGTTCCAGGGCAGTGTGGCCGAGGTACTCGACATCGATGCCAGTGAGGTCAAGAGCGAGGCCCGCTGGCGTGAGGATCTCGACGCCGACAGCCTGGCCGTGGTGGAGATCACCCTGGCGCTCAACGACGCCTTTGCCATCAAGATCCCCGACGTCGACCCCGAACAACTGCTCACCGTCGGCCAGGCCTTCGACCTCGTGCTCGGCCTGATCCACGCCTGAGGGCGGCCGGTGACCGCCCGGCGACTGACCCCGTGGTTGACCGACATCGAGACGCTGCTGTGGGGCCTGGAGGACCACGACGCCAAGCTTCGAGCCGTGATCACCGTCGTGGTCCTGCTCGACTCGTCGCCGGGGATCGACCACCTCCGCGCCCGGAGCGAGGTTCTGATCGCCGGCCTGCCCCGCCTCCGCCAACGCATCCAACCAGGGGCCCTGGGTCTGGTGCGGCCCCAGTGGGTCGACGACCACGACTTCGACCCGGCATGGCATGTACGGGTGGTGGGCGCCCCCGACACATCCGGCCTGCCCGGTGTCCTGCGCGTCGTCGAGCCGCTGGCCACCGAGGGCCTGGACCGGAGCCGTCCGCCGTGGCAGATGCTGCTGATCGAAGGCGTGGACGAGGACGGGGGAGCGGCCCTGGTCGTCCGCCTGCACCACGTCTACGCCGACGGGGTGGGAGCGGTGCGCCTGGCGGCCATTCTCTTCGACCTGACCCCCGATGCCCCGGCCCCCGCCGCCGCCCCGGCGCCCCCTGATCTCCCTGGATCCGAAGGTGGTTCTGACTTCCGGCCCGCCGATGCGGTGGCCGACACCTTCGGGCGATCTGCTGCCCTGGCCCGAGAATGGCTCCCCGCCGTGCTGTCCACCGCCCGAGATGCCCTCTCCGATCCCCAGCCGCGGGCCCAGGCCATCGTGGACATGCTGCGCTCCGTCGCCACCGTGAGCTCCCCCACGGTCCGACCGTTGAGCCCGGTGATGGTCGGTCGCTCGATCGCCTCGCGCCTGGGCACCGTGGAGGTCGACCTCGAGCGCATGGCCGGCGCCGGGCGGGCGGCTGGGGGCACGATCAACGACGTGTTCGTAGCCGGGTTGCTTGACGGCCTGCGCCGCTATCACGACGTGCATCTCCACCACCCCGAGGTCCTTCGGATCGGCCTGGCTGTCAACCTGCGAAGCGACGGCCCCGGCGAGGACCTCTCCAACGCCTTCGCCCCGGCTCGGATCACCGCACCCCTCCAGGTGGTCGATGCCGGGGAGCGGATAGCGGTCGTGCACGGCCTGGTGCTCGCCCAGCGCCATCAACCGGCCCACGGCGCAGTTGGCCTCCTGGCCGGAATGATCCATCGCCTGCCCGGGGGCATGGCCATCGTGGGCTCGGCGCTTGGCGCCATTGACGCCGTGGCCTCCAACGTCCCCGGCCCCCCCCTGCCACTGTGGCTCGGCCGGGCCCGGGTGAGATCGCTGTTCCCATTCGGGCCTCGCAGCGGTTCGGGGCTCAACATGACGCTGCTCTCCTATCAGGGTGCCGCCCTCATCGGGGTCCACGCCGACCCGGCCGCCACCCCCGACAGTGAGGTGCTCCTCGAGTGCCTGGCCGACGGCTTCGAGGCGACCGTCGGCTGAGCCATCGAGTCGCTCGGCCGGCCTGCCGGCGGGGGCGTTCGGGCGGCGTCAGGCCGGTCCGGTTCGTCCGCCGGCCCGCGGGGGCCCGGCGGCGTCAGGCCGACCGCCCAGCGGGGCGTTTGGCCAACTTGGCTGCGCTATTCCCCCCCTGGGTGGCTACGCGTCGCCAAGTTCGGGCCGATCACAAGCCCGGCGGCGGATTGGGCTCCGCTCCGCCTCGTTGGCTCCGCCACGCCTCCTCGGCCCGACCCAGCGGGGTTGACGGTGGTGCGCCCACGAAGGGCCAGATCTCGTCGGCCACCCCCCGCCAGTCGCATACCGATCCGAGGCCGGCCAGAACGGCGTAGAGACCCAGGTTGATGCGCTGCAGGATCACGAAGCGGGGCGGGAGGTTGGCCTCTTTGATCACCGGGTCGTTGGCGTCGAAGAAGTGGCGGAGGGTCTTGGCTGCGTATTCGGGGGAGAACGTGCTCGGTCCGCGCTCGATCACGAGCTCGTAGTAGTGCCGGAAGTAGTCGCTGACCTGCTGGTTGGTCAGGTCGGCGCCGAGCCGCAGGAAGCCTGCCGCCTCGATGGCGATGCGAAAGCGGACCGGATCGGGTTCCGTGACCATGGAACGGACCATGCTGGCCAGGATCTTCACGTCCTCGGGGGAGAACCATTTGACCAGGCCGAAGTCCAAGAAGCTCACCCGGCCGTCGCCGCCGAAGAGGTAGTTGCCCGGATGGGGATCACCGTTGAAGACCTGGAAGCGGTACAGGCAGCCGAACACAAAACGGAAGATCGTCTCGCCCGCCAGGTCCCGCTCCTTCTGCGACCACGACTCGACGACCTCGTCATAGCGAGCGCCGGTAGCCAGCTCGGTGGTGAGAACTCGCGGCGTCGAGAGGGGGGCGACGACGCCGGGGACGTGGATGAACGGATGGCCCGCAAATCGATCCGCAAAGACGGTCTGATGGCGCGCCTCCAGGCCGTAGTCGAGCTCTTCGTTGACCCGGGCCCTCAGCTCGTTTACCAGGGCCGGCGCGTCGAGGGCGGGGAACGCCATCTTGACAAGGTTGATGAGGAGTGCGGAGTTTCCCAGGTCGGAGCGGATGGCCTCGGCAATGCCTGGATACTGCACCTTGACGGCGACGACCTGGCCTTCGCGGGTGACCGCACGATGGACCTGGCCGATGGAGGCGGCGGCCAGGGGGACCGGGTCCCACTCCGCGAAGAGGTCCACGGGGTCGGCACCAAGCTCCTCGAAGATCACCGACGCAGCCAGCTGGGCGGTCATCGGCGGGGCGCCGGCCTGCAGCCCGGCAAGTGTCCTGCGCACCTCGGGGTCCAAGCCGGCGTCGAGGTAGCTGGCCATCTGGCCCAGCTTCATGAAGACACCCTTCATCGAGCCCAGGGTCTCCACCACCTCCGCCGTGGTGGTCAGCTGCCGCTGGCTGCGGCGCTCGGCACTCTGGGCCGGCGACGACATCGAAGAGCGGGCCGCGTCGGCCACATAGCCGGCCCCCACCCGGGTGCTGAGTCGGGCCAGCTCCAGACCGCGCCGGGCACGTCCGGTGGCCATCACCGGGCTCTGTGGGCTCGGGCGGCTCGGAGGGTCGGGGCGGCACGACGGGCTCTCAGCGCTCGACCGGCTCAGTGGCTTCGGCGGGGAGGCCAGGGGTCGGGAGGACAGGCCCTTCCGGATCCGGATCCGGGCCCGAACGAACAGGGCCACACTCAGGCCGGTGAACCCCGCCAGCACTGCCGATGCCCTGGCCCGAGGGGGCATCGTCAGGCGGGAGGCCGGCGGTTGGCGTACATCTCCCGGGCCTCGTCGATTGCTCGCTCAGCGGCGTGGCGGTGCTGCCAGCCCCCCGGCTCGGTGGACTTCCCCGGCTCGAGCGCCTTGTAGATCTCGAAGAAGTGGGCGATCTCGTCGAGCACGTAGTCCTCGACATGGTCAAGCTCGGTGATCCTTGACGTCCGCGGATCGGTGGCTGGTACGCAGAGGACCTTGGCGTCGGTGCCCTCCTCGTCGCGCATCCGGAACACGCCGATGGGCCGGGCGTGGATGTGGCAGCCAGGAAAGGTCGGCTCCTGGAGGATCACCATGGCATCGAGCGGGTCACCGTCTTCGGCCAAGGTGTGCGGAACGAAGCCGTAGTCCTCGGGATACTGCGTCGCCGTGAACAGCGTCCGGTCCAGCCAGATGGCCCCGGACTCGTCCGCTTCGTATTTGTTCCTCGTCCCCTTGGGGATCTCGACCACGACCTCAATCTGCATGCCCACGATTCGTAGCAGAGGGCGGGGTTGCTCCGCCTGGCACGACCTCCTTCCTCTACACCGACGTCGGCGCCGGTGTCACAGCGAGCTGCTTGCCTGGGAGCCGGACAAGGACCCGACCCGCCGCAGGAGGATCGAGCATGGCCCAGCCGAGACCGACGACGTGGCCACCGGTCGGACACGACCCGGTCGCCACGTCGGCTTCGCCGCCTGCGCCCCTTGGATTTCCCGGGTGCCGTCACTGTCCCTACCGGCGGGAATCCGCCGCGCCGGTGTGCCTGAAGTGCTTCAGCGGCTCCCGGCCGGCGCCCCAAGCTCCGAGGGGGTCACTCTGTGCGGTGTGCGGTCGCAGCGGGCGGCAGGGCCAGCATTGTGCCAACCCCTGGTGCAGCCGGGCCGACCGGGCCTGGACGGCGGTCTACGCCGTCGGTGCCCACGAGGCCGGCTTGCGCCGCGCCGTCGCCGCCTACAAGTACCGAGGCGAGCGGTGGTGGGCCCCGGTGTTCGCTCGCCTCCTGGCCGGATACCTGAGTGCCCATCCCACCTGGTTCGAGGAATACGACCGCATCACCCCACTTCCGGGATACCTCGGCCCTGGCGCCCGGCGGGACTGGGATCCGACGGGGCTGATCTTCGAGGAGCTGAAGGCTCTGCTTGGCGCCCAGTGGGACTGCGCCGGCGGCCTGGTGGTCAAGACGGCGGAGACGCCGGCCATGAAGGGTCGGACCCGCGCCCAGCGGGTGGCACTGGCGGAGGGGGCGTTGCGAGCCGCCCTGGTCGTTCCCGACCCCGTCCGAGTGGCGGGTGGCCGGATCCTGGTGATCGACGACGTGCTCACCGAGGGAAGCTCGCTTCGAGAGGTGGCGACCGTGCTGTTGGCTGCCGGCGCCGAGGAGGTGGCCGGTCTCGTCCTGGCCCGGGGTTCACCTGCGACCAGCCTGCCGGGCCCGGGCTGAGCTTCTAAGGTCGGCGGGTGCCCCCGGATCTGGTGAAGCTGATGGTCTCCGAGGTCAACGTGGCCATTCCTGCCGGTCCCGGCGTGGAGGCCGGGGTGGTGATGCTTGCCGAGGTCGACGAGCCTCGCCGACGGCTACGCATCGTCATCGCCCAGCCCGAGGCCCGAGCTATTCAGTCTGCCTGGGCGGGCAACATTCCGACCCGGCCGTCCACGTGGGACCTCTACGTCTCGTCGGTTGCCCTTCTCGAGGGTCGCATCGACCGGGTGGTGATCACCTCGGTGGAGGAGGACCGCCACTTCTTCGCCAACGTCGAACTGGAACGAGCTGGGGAGCGCCGGGTCCTGGCCTGCCGCCCCTCCGATGCTGTGGCCGTGGCCTTGCGGGCCTACGGCGCCGAGATCTACGCCCACGCGGACGTGCTCGACTCGGCGGGTCTGGCCGAGGACGGCTCCAAATACGGGCCCCACCCGCGGCCCGAGGCGGTCACGGGCCTGGGTGTGCACGACCCGAATGGCCCGTTCGCATGGATGGCGGCGCCCGCAGAGCCCGTCGCACCCGCAGAGCCCGTCGCACCCGCAGAGCCCGTCGCACCCGCAGAGCCCGTCCCACCGCCAGAGCCCGTCCCACCGCCAGAGCCCGTCCCACCGCCAGAGCCCGTCCCACCGCCAGAGCCCGTCCCACCGCCAGAGCCCGTCCCGGCGAGCCCGCCGGTCACGCCGAGCCCTGCCAGCCCTCGACCTCCCGGGGGACCGAACACCGCGTAGGCGCACGGAACATGGTCGTTTCTCAGATGGTGTTTCCTCGAAGGCGTCGTGGTCGCTTTCGCGTAGGCCACCCTGGACGCCCCGACCATGAGACGATTGATTCCATGGAGTCAGATCCGCTCGTACTCACCGACGAAGGTCGACCACCGGCCACGTGGGATCACCGTCGTCGATGATCTCGGGATCACCTGTCAGCAAGCTGGCGCGGTGAGCTACCGCTGTGGCGATGGCAAACGCGTCCGCGTAGGCCAGTGCGTGGCGGGCCTTGATCGTCGCCGCTTCGAGCACCCGAGTCTCGGTCGGCAGGTCGAGGTGGAGGCGATGTCGCAGGTCGTTGATGACCGCTCGTGCTCGGTCGAGCCCCGCCGCTCGGTGGACCACGTAGAAGACCTCACCGAGATTGATCCAGCTCATAACCGGCCGTCTCTCCAGTGACTGCTGAACGCGGCTTGCCGCCGGTTCCTCACCCTCGAGCCAGCGCAGAACCGCCCAAGAATCGAGGCAATCGGTCAACGGCGGCGTTCGGTACGGCGGTCCGCCTCGAGTGCCGCCGTCAGACCGAAACCGGCGAACTGTCCTCGAAGGCTCGGTCCCTCTCGTCTGAGTTCGACGCGCACCGCATCGTCCTCGAGCATGAAGTCGACCTCGTCCCCCGGGGCGATGCCCAGCCGGTCACGCATGGCCTTGGGGATCACGACCTGCCCCTTCGGTCCAACCCGAGAAGTCATACTGAATAGTATAACCGGGGAACGTCGACCGGTACCAGCCGGAACCCGACTCCCCCAGTGGGGAGAAGGCCCTGGGATAGCTCCTGACCGTGCAGCAAACGTCGTCCCTGCTCAGAGGCCATGCTGTGAGCCATGTTCGGACCGCCGAGTTGCATGCCCGCTGGGACCGCTGGAGAGCCCGAACGAGGCCGGCCTCCCCCCTCGAAGCCAGGCTCTGCCGCTCCCGGTTCCGAATCGAGGCGGTCAAGGCACAACGGGCCTGGGCTGTGGTTTCCACCCATCGTGATGGCCTCAGCGTGCGCAAGACGGCCGAGGCAGCCGGCCTCAGCCCCACCAGCCCCCCGACATGGCTCGTCGAACAAGCAGTGGCATGAGCGGTCGAGTGGTTCTTCAACGAGCACCGCCGGGCAAGGCTCCCAGCGCCGTGGGGTGGGAGACGACCGTGGAACACGTTGTGACCGTCCAGCGAACTGAACGCGATAATGCTACTTTCGGGCCGGTTACTCCCGGAACCCCGACTACGACGCGAGATGTGCGGCCGCCGGATTCGCGTTGGCGGAGCGCTGGGCCACGTGGGACAGCGCCCCGTTCGCGGTGGGCCGGGAGTATGCGGTGAGCGTGCAGCGCCGGAACGACCAAGGAGGGGAATGACCTCCCTGGTCCAGCCGGACCCGGAGGACGGCAGGACAGGCTCGATGCGGGTGGCTATGGTCTGCCTCGGCAACATCTGTCGGTCGCCGATGGCGGCCAAAGTTGGCCAGGCCATGGCCGACGACGCCGGACTCGGCGACCGGGTGACGGTGGAGTCGTTTGGCACCGCCGGCTACCACGTCGGCGGGCGCGCCGACCCGGCGGCGGTGGCCGCCCTGCAGCGGGCGGGATGGCCCAGCGACGGGCACCGGGCCCGGCAGATCCGCGCCGCCGACATCGCCGCCGCTGACATCGTCCTCTGCGCTGACCGGGCCAACCGACGCGACGTGCTCAGCACGGCCGGCGATGGCCGGGCGGCGGCGAAGGTCCGCCTGCTGCGGTTGTGGGACCCCACGGCAGCAGCGGAGGACGAGGTGCCCGACCCGTGGGGCGGTGGTTCCGAGGAGTTCGACCGTGCCCTCCGGATGATCGAAAGAGCGTGCCGTGGCCTCGTCGACCACCTGGCTGCCACGCTTCGCTGAGGCCCTCGGCCGGCCCCAGCAGGTGGAGCCCCTCGGTGGCCACGCCTGGCGGGTCGTGGTCGACGGCGGGGAGCTCGTCGCCAAAGTCGGGCCCGGGGTCCACGACGAAGCAGAGGGCCTGGCCAGCCTGGCGGCCGTGGCGGACGGGCCTCTGGTCCCGGACGTGGTGCACCTCGATGGTGATCTTCTGGTGACTCGCTGGGTCGAGCAGGGGCCTCGGTCCCCCATCCACGACCAACACCTCGGCCAGTCGCTCGCCGCCCTCCACGCCGGCCCCTGGCCGCGATGGGGAGGTGGTTCGACATGGATCGGCGACTGCCGGGTCGATCCTGCGCCCGCCCCTGACGCCGCCGCCTTCTACCGGGCTCGCCTCGTCGCCCTGGCCGGACGCTGCCAGCTTCGCGACCCGGTCGAGCGGGTGGCCGCCCGGCTCGACGAGCTCATCGCCCCGGGGCCACCGGCTCTCGTCCACGGTGACCTGTGGTGGGGCAACGTGCTGTGGGGGGCGGACGGTCGGGCGTGGTTGATCGATCCCTCGGTGCACGGCGGCCACCCCGAGGAGGATCTGGCCATGCTCGCCCTGTTCGGACCGATGCCCGATCACCTGATCGGCGCCTACCAGGAGCGGGCCGGTCTCGCCGCCGGCTGGGAGGAGCGGGCGCCGCTGTTCCAGTTGTACCCGCTGCTGGTCCACGCCGTGCTCTTCGGGGGCGGATACCGGGACCAAGCGGCGGTCGTCGCCCGTCGCTTCGGCGGGGACCCTCGACCCGTCGATGGGTGAGACCTCGCGGGCGCCCGGGGCCTCTGGCGAGATGAAATCCTTGGCTAAACGAGGTCCTTCGCCCACCGCTCCCTATGATATCATACCACGGTGCGAGGCAGGCCCGCGGGTTTGATGAAGGATCAATCGTGCCTCGGGGAGGCTGAGGCACGCCGGGCGGTCCGACTCCAGACGGCGGCGACCGTCCTGGCTCCGGCTGGTGCCCGGCAACGCCGCCTCGCCGTTCTCCAGCGGACGGCGGGCAACTCTGCCGTTACCGCTCTCCTCCGGACGGTCCCGGCGGAACACGGGCGACTGCATGCGCTCGCAACCCTCCAGCGCTCGGCGGGCAACGTGGCTGTCAATCGGCTGCTGTCACTCCAGCGGAGATGTGGCTGCGGGTGCCGAGGGGCCGGAGACTGCGGCACCGACGAGGCGCTGGTCCAGCGCAAGCCGGCGCCACCCGCTCGGCCGATCCTCGTCGCGAAGGGATCGAGAGGCCCGGCGGTGAATCGTGCCCAAGAGCTCCTGAACCAGTTGGGCGCGACTCCGGAACTCCAAACCGACAGCATTTTCGGTCCGAAGACCGACGCCGCTGTCCGGTTCTTCCAGCGGTCGCACCGGCTGGTCCCCGACGGGGTCATCGGTCCCGGCACATCGACGATGCTTCAGGACGAACGGACGACCAAGGGTGTCAACTTCCTCGTCCCGTGCCACACACCGGAGAAGCCGGGACCCGACGGTCCGGAGGCCGAGGCGCTCAACGAGAACGTGCCGGGCCGCCGGGGCAATCTCTTCGGGACCCCTGGGACGGCCACGGTCAACCTGACCATCGTACTTACGTCCTCGCAGCAGGACGAGGACGAGGCGGGGGCTGTCGGTGGGGTTGTGGCAGCCCGGTTCAGTCGAAGACATCAACAAGCTCCTCACCAAGAACCCGTCGATCGGGACCCTCACAATTATCTCCCACGGCGGCAGCGATGGGACGGTCGTGGTGGGCGGCACGAACGAGTTCCTCAAGAAGATTGCGGCTGAGCTCGACAAGCGGCCGCCCGGATCGATCGGCAGGATCCAGTTCCTTGGGTGCAACACCGGTCGTGACCCCACTGGCATGGCGGCGCTCAAGGCGCAGCTCGGGGCGGGAGCGGTCGAGGGGACGGACTGCAACCTCGAGACCCAACGACTCCTTCCTGCGAGACGCAACGGGGGACAGGGCAAGGAGATCCTCACCGGGCGGACCTCCCGCCGAGCTTCCCGTCGGGGAAGCCGATGAGCGACGCCGAGTTCGGCGACCTCCTCAAGGCGCTCATCCCCAACCACGTCGACGTCAAGAGCGTCAAGATGAAGGCGCCTGGACTGCATCCTGGGGTTCGGTCCCGGGACGAAGTTGGCCAACGTCGATCCCGCGAAGCTGGCTTCCCTTTACTTCAATCGGAGCGGCAAGCTGATCTTCCGCTTCGTGCCGGGCGGAACCTGCTGGGAGGATCTCAAGTTCGACCAAGCCGTCGAGGGTTGCCGGCGAGTCCAGGTGTGACCTCACTGCCTCAATCTTGCAAGGAGTGGCTCTCGGCCACCGCTACGAAACCGACACTCGGGCCCCGCTGGCGGCCCGGGCAGCGACGACCGAGCCGACACGGCGGGCGCCACCGGTCGGGCCCTTGCGGACAGAGCGTGTGACACACGAACGACGCCGGCTTCATGAGCATTCGTGGCCAGCCCCGTCCGGCCACACGCCGACGGCACGCCGCGACCACTTCCCTACTACTCCTGATCACCTCCGGCAACCGGGTCTTTGGACGGGACTCTCGTTACAGAGCTGCGGTGACGTGCCCGTAGTTCTTGATCAACGTGACTCCTGAAAGCTTCCAGCGATGCGGTGGCTTTTGAGCGAGAACGGCCGAGCCTGTTTAGGAGCGGCGCTTGGATCACTACAAAGATCGGTTAGATACGATCGCTGTACGCGTTCGGGAAAATAGGCGACTCATATACTTTGTGATATGGGCGATCGAGCCATGCGAATCGGTGGATTACGAGCTCAGTCGTCAGTGAGTTCGATGGTCAGCGACGCCTGACGGCCACCGGGCCCTAGCGGCACCCAGATCAGCTCGTCGATCCCGCCTGCCGCGACGATGTCATCGGCCGCTGCTGTGGCCAGGGCTAGGCGCGACGGGACGTCGGTCATGGTCAAAGTGGCGATCCTGGCCTTGAGGGACCGGCCGGCCTCGGTCTTGGCCCGCCGAGCGGCGGCCAGGACCTCGCTGGCCACGCCCACCATCTCGGCCCGGTCGCCAGCGGCCCGATCGCCAGCCTCGGCCCGATCGCCAGGGGCCCGATCGCCGGCCGCCTCCGCCCCAGCAGCGCCCAACTCGTCGGTCGTCGGCCAGCTTGCCAGGTGCACCGAGCCGCTTGGAGCTCCCCACGACCAGATCTCCTCGGTTACGAACGGCAGGAAGGGGGCGAAGAGGCGGACCAGCGTGGAGAGGGCGACGGTGAGGGTGGCTCGCGCCGAGCCGGCTCGCTCCTCTCCCAGCTCCCCGTAGGCCCGGGCCTTGACCAGCTCCACGTAATTGTCGCAGAAGGTCCAGAAAAATGCCTCGGTCCGCTCCAGGGCCCGGGCATGGTCGTAGGACTCGAAGTCGGCGGTGGTCGCCTCCACCAGCCGGCCGACGAGGGCGAGCAGAGCCCCGTCGAGCGGTTCGGCCACCCGCCCGGCGGCCCCGTCACTGGCACCGGGAGGCCAGTGCGCCACCAGGTCCAGACCGCGACCACCGAGCACGAAGTTGGCCACGTTGAGCAGCTTGATGGCCAGCTTGCGGCCGACCTTCTTCATCTGCTCCTTGTCGAAGACGGTGTCGGTCCCCAGTCGGGCCGACGCCGCCCAGTAGCGCACGGCGTCGGAGCCGAAATCCTCGAGCAGGTCCATGGGCGTGACCACGTTGCCCTTCGACTTGGACATCTTCTTTCGGTCGGGATCGAGGATCCACCCCGAGAGGGCGACATCGCTCCACGGCAGGGTGCCAAACTCGAGATCGGCGCGCACCACGGTTGAGAACAGCCACGTCCGGATGATGTCGTGAGCCTGGGGGCGCAGGTGCATCGGCCACAGCCGGGACCACAGGTCGGGGTCGTCCTCCCAGCCCCCGGCGATCTGGGGAGTCAGCGAGGACGTGGCCCAGGTGTCCATGACGTCGGGTTCGGCGGCGAAGCCACCGGGCTGGTTGCGCTGGTCCTCGGCGAATCCATCGGGGACGTCGGTGGTGGGGTCGATCGGCAGGCGGTCCTCGGAGGGCGCCAGCGGCCGGTCATAGACGACCCCGCCGTCGGCATCGAGTGGGTACCACACCGGGAAGGGGACCCCGAAGAACCGCTGGCGGCTGATGAGCCAGTCGCTGTTGAGGCCCTCCACCCAGCTCTGGTAGCGGCCCTGCATGTAGGGGGGATGCCATCGCAGTTCCGCACCGCGCTCGGCCAGCTTCTGGCGATGAGCCAGCGTGCGGATGAACCACTGACGGTTGGAGACGATCTCGAGGGGGCGTTCGCCCCGCTCGTAGAACTTCACGGCATGGGTGAGCGGACGCGCTTCGCCGATGAGCTCCCCGCTGTGGGCCAGCAACTCGGCGATGCGAGCCTGAGCGGCTTTGACCGTCTTGCCGGCCAGCTCCTGGACGTAGCATGCGGCGCCGCCGGCATCCATGACCTCGGGGGCGGTGCCCACCAGCCGGCCGTCGTTGCCGATGACGGAGCGGACGGGCAGGCCGAGCTCCCTCCACCACACCACATCGGTGACGTCGCCGAAGGTGCAGATCATGGCCGCCCCGGTCCCCTTTTCGGGCTGGGCCAGGCGGTGGGCCACGACGGGCACCTCAACCCCGAACAGTGGGGTGCGCACCGTGGTGCCCACCAGGGGAGCGAAACGCTCGTCGTCGGGATGGGCCACCAGGGCCACGCATGCCGGAAGAAGTTCGGGCCGGGTGGTATCGATCAGCACGTCGTCGGCGCCGTCGCCGCGGTGGAAGGCCAGCGTGAAGTAGGCGCCGTTTTGGTCTCGGTCCTCCAGTTCGGCCTGGGCCACGGCGGTGCGAAAGTCGATGTCCCAGAGCGTGGGGGCCTGGGCGCTGTAGGCCTCGCCGGCGGCCAGGAGGCGCAGGAATGCTCGCTGCGATGCTCGCTGCGCCCGCCGACCGATGGTGGTGTAGGTGTTCGACCAGTCGACCGACAGGCCGAGGCGGCGCCACACCTCCTCGAAGGCCGCCTCGTCGCTCACCGTCAGGCGCTGGCACAGCTCGACAAAGTTCGGCCTCGACACCGACGCCGGACTCTGGCCCTTGGCCAGGCCCGTCCCCGCCACCGGCGGCTCGAATCCGGCCTGATAGGGCAGGGTCGGGTCACAGCGCACGCCGAAGTAGTTCTGAACCCGCCGCTCGGTGGGGAGACCGTTGTCGTCCCAACCCATCGGGTACCACACGGCCCGGCCGGTCATGCGCCGGAACCGGGCCACGGTGTCGGTCTGGGTGTAGGAGAAGACGTGGCCCACGTGCAGCGATCCGCTGACCGTGGGCGGCGGGGTGTCGATGGCGAAGACACGCTGGCGTGGCGACGTGCGATCGAAGCGGTAGGTGGCGTCGGCCTCCCAGCGCTTGGCCCAGGTCTGCTCGAGGCCGTCGAGGGAGGGGCGGTCGGGGACGGTGCCGGACATGGTCCCGCTACGGTACTGGCGTGCTGCACCTCTACGACACCGCAGAAGGCGCCGTGGTGGCCATCGAGCCCCGCGTCGAGGGCCGGTTGTCCATGTATGTGTGCGGGCCGACGGTCTCGGGCGATCCCCACATCGGCCACGGGCGCTTCACCACGGTCTGGGACGTCTTGCGCCGTTACCTGTTGTGGAGCGGGATGGACGTCCACTTCGTGTCCAACGTGACCGATATCGAGGACAAGATCATCCACCGGGCGGCGTGGGAGGATCGGCCCACCGAGGAGATCGCCGCCGCCTATGAGACCCGGTGGTGGGAGACCATGACCGCCTTGGGCGTGATGCGGCCCGACGACATCCCTCACGCCACGGCCTACGTGGCCGACATGGTCACCCTCATCGCCGGGCTGGTGGATGGCGGCCACGCCTACCTGGGCGGCGATGGGGTCTACTTCGCGTCGGAGAGCATCGACGGCTATGGACTCTTGGCCCGCCAACCCCTCGACTCATTGCGCGCTGGGGCCCGGGTGCAGACGGGCGACGAAGCGGGGAAGCGAAGCACCGTCGACTTCGTGCTCTGGAAGCTGGCCCGGGCGAACGAGCCGAGTTGGCCTTCTCCATGGGGGAATGGCCGCCCCGGATGGCACACCGAGTGTGTGGTCATGGCCCTCGATCTGCTCGGTGAGGGCTTCGACCTGCACGGTGGGGGATCGGATCTGGCATTCCCTCACCACGAAAACGAACGGGCCCAGGCCATTGGCGCCGGCCGTCGATTTGCCCGCCACTGGGTGCACTCGGCCATGGTGGTGGCCGAGAGCGGCGAAAAGATGAGCAAATCGCTGGGCAACACCATGTCGCTGCCCGAGCTGGTGGCGCGCTGGGACCCGCGCGCCTTCCGGCTCCTGGTGCTGCAGTCCCACTACCGCAGCCCGATGACGGTGAGCGATGTCACGTTGAAAAACGCCACCGCCGCCCTGGCTGGCCTCGACGGCTTCGCTCGGCAGTTTGGCGGAGACCGGGGCGCACCGATCGACGTCTCCGCCCGCCAGGCGTTCGTGGCCGACCTCGACGACGACCTCAATACCCCACGGGCCGTGGGCCGCCTGTTCGAGCTGACCCGGGCGGCGCGTTCGGCCACCGGGACGCGCGCCGCGTCACTGTCCGCCACGGTCTTCGAGCTCTTCGGCGACGCCCTGGGCCTTCCCCTGAACTTCGCCGCCGGACCGGTTTCCCCCCAGGCCGCGGCCCGGGCCCATGAGCGTGATCGGGCCCGGGCGGCGCGGGACTTTGCCACCGCCGACGCCATCCGCCACGAGCTGTCGGCCGAGGGGTGGATCGTCGAGGACGGGCCGGCCGGCACCACGCTTCGCCGACCACCCCCGGAGGGAGCCGAGGAGGACTGAGCGCCACCTCTAAGATGGGCCCTGTGGGCTCGATCATCGACGGCGAGGAGTGGACCAGGCAGCGCATCGGCCACCTGGAGGCGGCGCTGGGCGGCGACGACCTTGATGCCGAGAGGCGAGCGGCGGTGGAGGCCGAGCTGGCCGGTCTGCGGGCCGAGCACGCCGGCTCCGCCCGGCGCCGGCGGTGGTGGTTGTTGCTGGGGGCTCGGCGCCCCTAGACGAAGGCCCGCTGGGTCACGGGCAGGTGGTGATGAAGGGGGGCAGGATGCACACCACCGGGGGAGCGACCGTCGTGCTTCCAATCCGATGGGGGGGCGGCGTCGTGGGCGTCGGCGGGATGGTGGTGGTCGTGGGATCGGGGGGTGGCGCGGTGTCGGGGGTCGTCGGGGACGGGGCGGTACGGATGGGGGGGGCCGGCGGCGGGGGGATGATCACCGGCGCCGTCGTCGTGCTTCGAGGCTTGGTGGTCGACGTGGTGGTTGACAGCGGAGGCAGCGTGGTGGTCACCAATGCCGGGGGCAGCACGATCAGCGGGCTGGTAGTCGACGGCGTCGGCTTGTCGGTGCCGCCGGGAAACAACGATGACTTCGTGGTCCCGCCCACGCGTACCGTCTCGTAGCGGGGGAAACCCTTAGGATGCACCAGGATCGCCCCGATGATGCCGGCGGCCAGCACCGCGCCAGTAGCTGCGGCCAGCACCCGGGGGGTGGCCTTCGATGGCCGGCGGGCTCGGAGGTGGGCGGGGGCCCGGGAGGCTTCGGCGGCTGGTGGGCCGTCAGCCGCCGACGCCGCCAGGGCGCCCGCCTCGGGCGCCAACGTCGCCGCCTCGGGACTTGCTGGTTCGGGCCGCACTGTGTTGGGGCCGCTGGCCGCCGCTGTGCCCTCGGGCGGGGTGTGGTCCACCCCGAAGAGAACCCAGGCGCGCTCGTCGGGCTCCCAGCCATCGTCAGCGACGTCATTGTCCGAGGAATCATCGACACCAGCGGGGGCGGCGGGCGAAGCGTCGGCGGCGACCGGCTCCGCCGGGGGCGGCGGGAGGGCGGCAATGGCAACGTCGGACCCCGGATCAATCCCGGCGTCCAAGTCGTCCGCACCGCGCTCAGAGACCTCGTCGGCCACGTTGAGCGGGTCATCGGGGAGGGACGGTGGCTCGGCGGGGGTCACCGAAAGCGTCGTTCCGATCTTGAACCGCTGAGCGCCGCCGCCCCTCGTCGACCTCGGCCGGCGGCCCCGCTTGGACTCGGGGCCGGCGGCCGCGCTGATCTGAGCGGCGGCGGCGGCGATGGCCGCCCTTGCCTGCTGAGCCGTCATGGCCGCGGCGGCGCCATCGACGGCCGCCGGCGCGTCCTGCTCCGGTGCGTCGGGTGCCGGGGCCTCCTCGTCGACCGCAGGTTCGACCTCGGGCCTGGGGTCGACCGGGACCGGCACCGCCGCCCTTCTGGGCCGCCGCCGCGGTGCGACGGGGGAGGAAGAGACGTCAGCGGGATGGACGGCGAGCGGACCGTGGCCATTGACGGCCGTACCGTCGTTGTCAAGAGCGTGGCGGAAGGCGGCCAGCGCGGCGGCGGCCACGGAGCCCGACGGTTTGGGCTCGGCATCGGCGGCCCCGTGCCCTGTCGGCCAGGGGCGTAGCGAAGGCTGGGGGGCACGACCCAACGCATAGGTCGCCTCGGCGGCGGCCGCCTCGGCTTCTGCCTCTTCGTCCTCGAGCACCAAGAACTGAGATGGCGACGGGTTCGGCGCCACGGGATCGGGCCGCTCGGCGGGTGCGTCGTCGATCAGATCGCCGTACCACGCCTCGGGGCGAGCCTTCAAGCAGCGGTCGAGCGCCTGGCGGCCAGCGTCGGTGGCGCCGGGGACGGGGCCGGTGTCGGGGTCGCCCAGCGTGCTGAGGCGCTCCACCATGCCCAGTCGGTCACTGCAGGGCTGGCAGCCGTCGAGGTGCGCCTCGATGGCTGCGGTCACGTCGGGCGATGAGGTGTACGCGGCGTAGTCGCTGAGCTGACGCCGGCTCGGGCAGTGCTCGGTGGCCGGCGGCGGGACCACCCGATCCTGGGCCGCGTCGGCCAGCGACGTCACCGCGCCGGGGGCCAGGGCGAGGATCTCGGCGGCCACGTGGCTCGGTCGAGGGTCGGCCACGCTCAGCCACAGGGCGGCGCGCTGGTCAACGGGCAGGCCCCACCAGGCGTCGACCAGAGGATCTCCGTCGCTGAGCGGGGGAGCGACGTTGGCGGCTGGTTCGGCCTCGCGGAACGTGGCGGTGAACAGTTCGATGGACGACGGTGGGCCCAGCCAGGAGACCTGGGCGGCCACCGCCGCCTCGGCGGCGGCGTCGGCCGCGCCCGCGTGCCCACACACGGCATAGGCCAACCGCCAGGCGGCAGCAAGGTCCAATGCGGTGGCATCCTCGAGAACTTGTTGCATCAAGCCTCCAACGGTACATGGCGGGAACAGCTAATGGCGCCCGGAGCCCCCCGGGCCCCCCGGCGACTTGACGGCTCCGACCGATCCGGCGTTGGCTGGCCGGTGATGCCCCGGAGCCGACCTCGCCAGCCGTTGCCGCCTGGCTTCAAGGTGGTGTGGACGACCGTCGCCGTCGACCTCGTGGGCTTCGGCATCATCCTGCCGATTCTGCCCCTGTATGCCCGGCGCTTTCATGCCTCTTCGCTGGAGTCCACCCTCCTGATTGCCGCCTTCTCGGCGGCGTCATTTGTGTGCTCCCCCCTCTGGGGTCGGGTCTCGGACCGCTACGGGAGAAAGCCCGTGCTGATCGTGTCGCTGCTGGGGACGGCGGTGGGCAGTCTGCTCACCGGATGGGCCGGGGGCCTGGGTCTGCTCTTCATCGGTCGACTGGTCGACGGGGTGTCGGGTGCCAGCGTCTCGGTGGCCCAGGCCACGGTCGCCGATCTGGCCGACCCAGCGCAGCGGCCACGGCTCTTCGGCCTGTTGGGGGCGGCCTTCGGCGTCGGCTTCGTGGTCGGGCCCGCCCTGGGGGCGCTCGCCTCGCTGGGCGGACCCCGGGTCCCGTTTCTGGTGGCCGCGGCCATCGCCGGCGTCAACGCCGTGGTGGCTCTCAAGCGACTGCCCGAGACCCGTCCCCGTGGCCAACGGTCCCCGAGACCGCCGGCCCCTCGCCGCTTGGGCGCCCTGCGCACCCCCGGGGTGGTCCCGTTGCTGGGCGTGTCCCTCTTGGCGCTGGTGGCGTTCAGCGCCTTCGAGGCAACATTCGCTCTGTTCGGCCGGGGTCGCCTGGGCTTCTCCATCGGTTCCTCGGCCGGCGTCTTCGCCGCCGTGGGCGCGGTGATCGTCATCGTGCAGGGCGGCCTGGTCCGCCCGGTGGTCCATCGGTTGGGAGAACGGCGGACCCTGGTGGTGGGGCTGATCCTCGACGGCTTCGGCCTGGCCCTTCTGGCCCCGGCGCACTCGTGGGCCCTCGCCGCGCCGGCCCTCCTGGCCCTGACCGTGGGCCAGGGCCTGGTGCAGACCACCATGTCGTCGACGCTGGCAGGGCGAGCCGACCCGGCTCGGCGCGGTGAGGTCCTCGGCGCCCAGCAGTCCGTGGGCGGCCTGGCTCGGGTGATCGGGCCCATCGTGGGTGGCGCCCTTCTGGGCGAGCACCCCACCGACTGGCCCTACCTGGCCGGCGCCGCACTGATGGCCCTGGCCGTGGCGCTGGTGGTCAGGATGGCGAGGAAGGCCCCGCTCGACGTTACGGTGTGATGGCCAGGGGTTCGAGCGCGCCGCAGGAGGTGGGACATGGCTGATTTTTGCCTTGAGCTCAACGAGGATCAGATCCAGATCCAAAAGTGGGTCCATGACTTCGCGGAGCAGGTCATTCGCCCGGCGGGCCGGGAATGGGATGAGCGCGAGGAGACCCCATGGCCGATCATCAAGGAGGCGGCCCAGATCGGGCTCTACTCGCTTGACTTTGTGACCAACGCCTTCGCCGATCCGGCGGGGCTGTTGTTGTCGGTGGTCATGGAGGAGATGTGCTGGGGCGACGCCGGCATCGCCCTGGCCATCTTCGGGACGAGCTTGGGGGTCTCGGCGATCGTGGCCAACGGCACGCCCGACCAGATCGGCGAGTGGCTCCCGGTGTGCTTCGGAACGTCCCAACAGCCGGCCCTGGCCGCCTTCGCCGTCTCCGAGGCCGACGCCGGCTCCGATGTGAGCTCCATGCGCACCCGGGCGGTCTACGACGAGGCCGGCGACGAGTGGATCCTCGATGGCACCAAGACCTGGATCACCAACGGCGGCATCGCCGACATCCACGTGGTGGTGGCGTCAGTCGATGCCGCTCTTGGATCGCGCGGCCAGGCCAGCTTCGTCGTTCCCCCCCATACCAAGGGGCTCTCGCAGGGCAGGAAGTTCTCGAAGATGGGCATCCGGGCATCGCACACCGCCGAGGTTCTCCTTGATCGCGTCCGGGTCCCCAACCGCTGCCTGCTCGGTGGCAAGGACAAGCTCGACGAGCGCATGGCCCGGGCTCGCCAGGGACGCACCGGCCAGCGCAGCCAGGCGGCCATGGCCACCTTCGAGGCATCCCGGCCCATGGTGGGGGCGATGGCGGTGGGCATTGCCCGGGCCGCCTACGAATACGCCCTGGATTACGCGAAGCAGCGCCGGCAGTTCGGGCGTGCCATCGTCGAGAACCAGGGCATCGCCTTCAAGCTGGCCGACATGCGCATGAGCATCGAGGCCGCCCGCCTCCTCGTGTGGAAGGCAGCGTGGATGGCCCGAACCGGCAAGGGCTTCGCCGCCGCCGAGGGCTCCCAGTCGAAGCTGTTCGCCAGCGAGGCCGCGGTCAGGGTCACCGACGAGGCCATCCAGATCCTGGGCGGCGCCGGCTACGTGAAGGACCACCCCGTCGAGCGGTGGCACCGCGACGCCAAGATCTACACGATCTTCGAGGGCACCTCGGAGATCCAGCGCCTGGTCATCGCCCGGGCGGTCTCCGGGGTGCACATCCAGTAGGGCTGCCGCGAAGGCTGCTTGTTACCCAGTTGCGGGGTCGATCTGACGCGTCGTGGGGTAAGGATGAGTCGTGGGGTAAGGATGAAGGGGGTGGCCTGGACGGAGGTCATCCAAGCGCCGGTCCGGACCAGACATTCCCCAGACGTCCTGTCGGGATCACACCGGTGAGCCTCATGGCACACCAGACAGTTGTCCCCCGGACATCCAGGTGCAGAGCCGGCGCCGAAGACTAGCTGGATACACGAAAACGACCTGAATTCTCCCACAAGAAAGCTCTCAAAGGATGTCATCGATGTCAACACGAACGCATCGCCGCCTCGCTGCCGTGGCCCTGGTTGGCGGGCTTGCGCTCGCTGCCGGCGCCTGTGGCAGCAGCGGCAAGTCAACCAACTCGTCACCGACAACCGCCAAGGGCGGAGCGGGTGCGCCCACTTCGGACAAGGTAACGGCCATCCCGAACCTGACCGGCGTGGGCACCACCGTGACCCTCGACACGGCTACCGCCGCGGCCCTCACCCAGCTCAAGGTGACGGTCACCCCGACCGGATCGGCCACCGCCGCCAAGACGGCGTCGGGCGGCACCGCAGTCACCTTCCCGATCACCAGCGGCTACGCCGAGGTTCACAGCGACGCGTCGCATCAGCCCGGCACCATCGTCGGTTCGATCCAGCACTACAACTCGGGTCTGAAGTTCGCCGGTGGTGGCAAGATGCTCGAGCTCACCGACTTCGTGGTCGACCCCGGCAACTCGATGCTCTTCGCCACCGTCGGGGGTATGCCCAAGACTCCCGTGGCGGTCCTTGACGGCGCCAACGTCAAGTCCTCCATGTCGGGTACCAACCTTGTCCTCGACGGCACCGTGGCCAAGCTGACCCCGACCGCGGCCCAGGCTCTTGACAGCACCTTCGGCACCACTGCGGTCATGCCCGGACTGGCCCTTGGCACCGTGCATCTGGTGGCCAACGCCGCCAATGCCAACACGTACTCCGACAAGACCACCGAGGTCAGCCGGCTCACGGGCAAGTCCACCTCCGTCACCCTCGACACCTCGACGCTTCAGGCTCTCACCGGCCTCGGCGTGTCGGCGGCACCCAGTGGCACTGGCACCTTTGACAAGGCCACGGGTACGGTCGGCTTCCCGATCACCGGTGGCTTCGCCGCCATCCACAGTGACATGAACTACAAGCCGGGCTACATCTCCGGTGTGCTCATCCACCAGGGCAGCGGCCTGACATTCACCAAGGGCGCCAAGAGCCTCAACGTGTCCGACTTCGTGGTTGATCCCAGTGGCTCCACTCTGTCGGCCACGGTGGGTGGCATGGTCGGTGTCCCTCTGCTGGCGCTCGACGGGGGCCCGGTCAAGGTGACCACCCCCGATGGCACCGTCCACCTTGACGGCACCATCGCCAGCCTGACCGACACTGCGGCCACGGCCCTCAACACCACCTTCGGTACCACCGCCCTCAAGGCCGGCGTGGTGCTCGGTGTGGTCCACATCATCGCTGCCGGCACTTGATCCACTCGCAGCACCTGTAGGAACCAGCGACGTTGCGCAGCCCCCGGTGTTCCGACGCCGGGGGCTGCGTCGCGCTCGGGCCTCAGAGGGGCGGAGGAGTGTCGTCAGAGCCGGGGGGCTCGACGCCCACCCGGCGCATGCCCTCCTCCACCCGGTCGATGACCGTCTCGATCACCTTGACCCGGGCGAAGCGCTTGTCCTCCGCCTCGATGATGTCCCAGGGACCGAGGGGATGATCGGTGCGAGCGAAGAGGTCACGAAGCGCCTCCTCGTAGAGTCCCCGCTTCGCCCGGTTGCGCCAGTCCTCCGGGCCCAGCTTCCAGCTCTTGAGGGGGTGGGCCTGGCGCCCCTCGAAGCGCCGGAGCTGCTCGTCGTGGGAGATGTGCATCCACAACTTGACGAGCACCATCCCTTCGAGCGCCAGCGTTCGCTCGAAGCCGACGATCTCGTCGTAGGCCCGGGTCCATTGTTGCTCGGTGGCGAACCCCTCGACGCGCTCCACCAGGATGCGCCCGTACCACGAACGGTCGAGGATGGCCATGCCCCCCCAACCCGGCAGAGTGGGGAAGAAGCGCCAGAGGAAATGATGTCGCTTTTCGTCGTAGGTGGGCTTGGAGAATTGCGCTACCCGGACGTGACGGGGATCCAGTGAGGCGACCAGGCGTTTGATGGCCCCGCCCTTGCCGGCGGCGTCCCAGCCCTCGAAGACGACACAGACCGGAGGGCCCACCTCGCCGCTGCCCAACAGGCCGCCGTTGATCAGTCGAAGGTGGAGCAGCCGGTGCTGGGCGGCCACCAGGCGCGCCAGCTCTTCGCTCTTCGACAGCCGTAAGGAGAGATCCGCCTTGTCCAGATCGGCCACGGCACCATTGAAGTCGGTGCCCGCGTCCGGTGCCGAAAGGCCGGCCGGCGGTCGGCCCGGCGCAGTATGTCCTGTTTGGGAAGGTCGGCAGGTGAGCGAGGCCCGCGGGCCGAAGTCATCTGGTGTGCGGCCCGCCAAGACGTCACCCCCCAAGACGTCACCCTCCAAGAAGTTGCGTCGCCCTCCTGAGCCTCTCCGTCCCCAGCCGGCCCGCAAAGCGGCCCTCGGACTCCTGGCCGTCCGGGCCCGTCGGCGACGGTATCGCTCGACGCCCCCGACCCTGTCGTGATCTTCGACCCATGATCGTCCTACCAGGCCGCCCCGGTCGCCGTTCGGCGGAGCCATGGGTTGTCCTCGATGAGAGCCCCCAGGCGCCGGACGAGGTGGTCCATGCCCAGATGGTCGATCACCACTCGCCGGTTGTGTTCGATCACCGCGGGATCGGGCCGGCGGACGAAGGCGGCCAGGGCCGCGGGGTCGGCGGTGTCGAACCAGCGGAATCCGTATCGGCGGGCCAGTTCGGCACCGACGGGATAGGGTCCGACGGCCACCGGCCGGGCGTGGAGCGAGGCCTCGACGGGGGGATTTCCGAACCCTTCCCAAAGGGAGGGGAACACGACGACATCGCTCGCCGCATACGCGTGCTCGACGCCACCGTCGTGGTCCATGGGGGCGACCGGCCCCCGGCGGAGCGGAACACGGGCCGAGCTCAAGATGCTCTCCAGGGTTGGTCCGTAGCCCTCCTCGGCCGAGCCCAGGAGCCAGTACCACCCACCCAGGGCCTCGGCCACGGCCAGACCGCAGGCCACGTCTTTTCGGGCGATGGCTCGGGTGGGTTGCAGGACGATGAGGTCCTGGGGGCCGGCGCCCAGCGACGCCCGGGTGGCCTCGCGGTCCCCGCCCCGAGCATCGGTGTCGAAGCTGTTGGGAATGGTTGTGGCCCGGATGCCGCGCTCGGCCAGCTGCCGGCGAGAGAGGTCGTTGATGGTCACGTGCACCCACGCCGGGTTGTCGGGGGGCGGGGGGGCAGCGGCGAATCGTTCCCGCTGCCATGGCAGGTCGTGGTGGTGGATCACCGCGGGCCGGCCGGCCAGCACCGAGGCGGTCACCGCTGCGGCCGCCGGGTTGAGGGGCAAGGAGAGCACGTTCTCGACCACGACCAGGTCACTGCACCCGATGGCGTCGCCCAGCTCGGTCGGATCGAGGTCCGGTGGGGTGGCGCTACCCAGCTCCGCTCCTCCCCCGAGGCCGGGAAGCATGATGTCGGCCCGGCCCCCGCCGGCGACGGTCCGAACCCCAAAGCCGAGCGCGACCAGCGCCCGAGCCCATTTGGCGGCCTCCACCGAGACGCCGTCGGGGCCGCCCAGGCGAAACGAAAGAATGCTGACCAGGGCGCGGGCAACCATGGACCCTCATTCTGACACCGACGGCATGCTGTCGAAGCGGTAGAATACGGACAGACCCGCGGCGGTCGGATCGGCAAGGTTCCCCTGAGCCCGTCGAATGATTGGTTCGCAGTGAGCAACGATGTGAAGGGTGCGGCCGTGACTGCCAGTAATGAGCCGAACCCCACCCCCGATCCCGCAGCCCCGGCGCTACCGCTCGACGACGCAACCGACGGTCGGGACGAGGCGCAGGTGGACCTGACCGCTCCGTGGGCCATTGGCGACGCCCACGACGAGCCGATCTCGCCTGCCCTGGCTGAGTTGCCCGGTCTGCTGGCCGCATCGCCCAGTGGCCTCGACTTCGTCTACCAGGCGCTCGAGTTCGTGGCCGGCCGCTACGGTCTGAGCGACGCGGCGGCAATTGTGGATGGCTCCTCGATCGGCCGCCAGGTCTTCCGGCTGCGCCGGGTGCGGCCCGCCGGACCTTCACGCCCCGCATCCCGGCTTCCGGCGCTGCGCCATGCACCGCCCGGGCTCTATGCCGCCCCTCCGGTGGTTGACCGGATGACGTCGGTGTTCATCGCCAACATGGTCGATGTCGCTCTGCGCTGGGACCTGGCTCGCCGCGACGCCGGCCACGATGCTCTGACCGGGCTGTTCAACCGGCGTCTCTACGAAGCCTCCCTCGACCAGGCCATGGCTCGAAGCAAGCGCTATGGCTGGCCCTTCGCCCTGGTGCTGCTCGACATGGACAACTTCAAGCTGGTCAACCTCAAGCTCGGCCATGCCGGGGGCGATGCCGCCCTGCGCATCCTGGGGGGGGAGCTTCGGGCCTGTCTGCGCAGCGGTGACGTTGCCGCCCGCATCGGAGGCGACGAGTTCGCCCTGTTGATCCTCAACACGGACTCGCCGGCGGTCCTCAGCCCGCTGAACGACCGGTTGCAGGGGGCGTTGGACCGCGCCGCGCTGGGCATCGAACTGCATTTCAGTGCCGGGGTGGCCTGTTTTCCCGTCGACGGCGTCGACGCTGCCGAGCTCACGCGTGCGGCCGACGAGCGGCTCTACGCAGCCAAAGCTGCCACCAGCTGAGATGATCTCCCCGGCCGGACGCCCGAGTGGACGCGGCGCGCCCCAGGCTCGCTCCACCGACGAGTTGGAACTGGAGATGCGCCAGCTCCCCGGTGTCGAGTACGTGAGCTTCAACTGCGACACCAGCCCGGTGGTCATCGAGATCGGGACCGACGGAACGGTGGATCCCGAACGGGTGGGCCGGGACGTGGCCCGGCTGTCGAGGGCCTACATGGACGCTGACGTGCGGGTTCGGGTCCTCGACGAGGCCGATCCGGCCGAAGAGTCCTCGGCGCTGGAGCCGTCACTTCGGGTGCAGTTGCGCACCATCATCACCGTGGCCGGCGGCGACGAGGAGTGCACCGAGTTGCATCTGGCCCACCAGGGCCGGTGGGCCGTCGTCGGATCCGGCCCCGCGGACGGCTCCGAGGTGGCCGAGGCCACCCTGGCCGCCCTGCGCCATCTGGGATTCTCCATCCCCTTCCTCGTCGAATCCGTCAAGGAGTTGTCAGCCGACCTTGGTTCGGGTGTCCTGGTGATCCTGGGCGATCCTCTCGGCGGTCAGCGTCGCCGGGGCCTGGCGGATGGACGGAGTCTGGGCGAGGCCGTCACCCGGGCCGTTCTCGATGCGCTCAACCGCTACCTGCAGATCGTGCCCAGTCCAACCCACTGAACGGGCCGGTTCCTCGTCCCAGCCAGGGGGAGCGAGGTGATATCGGGGCCGCTGCCAGGTCAGTCGGCGACGTCGGGGCCGGCGGACGAGGTGAGCGGCGACGTCGGCCACCCCGAAGGCCACGATGAGGTCACCGATCGAGAGCACCTGGTTGAGCGCCGGGACGGGGAGGCGATCGTCGAGGAACATCAGCCGGTCCCCCCTCCGTTCGAGGCGGTGGCGCGGCCCGTAGGAGATCTCGCCGAGCTGGCCGCTCGACGCGATGCCCGCGGCGACCACCGCCCCGGGGCTCACCGGCATGGCCCGGTTGGCGGCTACGACGGTCACGTTGGCGACCAGGCCCACGGCAGCGACGCCCATGCCGATCAGCAACACATTTCGGATGGCGAACACCACCAGACACCCGTAGCCGGCGAGAAGAACGACGATGCCGGCGCCGCCCAACGTCGAGCGCTCGGCGGCTAGTTGCAGTGCTGCGCCGGCTACCACCAGCCACCACGAACGCAGGCGCCACGTGGTCAGGTGGCGGAGACTGCCGCGGCCGAGCAGGCCGAGAATTGCACCGATCACCAGGGCGACGACACTGAGCAGCATGGCCCCAGACGCTACGGGCGCGCCTCGGGCCAGGCGCGGATGGCCCGCAGGGCCGCTGTCACCGGGAGCCGGCCCGCTGCCATGATGGTGCCACCTGATGGCCGGAAATCACCTCATCTTGAACTCGCCCATCGGCTTCGTGGTGGCCTTCGGTGCCGGCATCGTCTCATTCCTCTCACCGTGTGTCCTTCCCCTGGTGCCGTCCTACCTTTCGATGATGTCGGGCGTGGGCACCGCCGAGCTGAGTGTGGCCACCGGCCCCAGCCAGCGCCGCCTGCTGGCCTCCACCGTGGCGTTCGTGGGCGGCTTCACCGTGGTCTTCGCCGCCCTGGAGGCGACGGCCTCGGAACTCGGATCGACCCTGCGCTTTCATCAAGTGGCCCTCGATCGCATTGCCGGGGCGGTGATCGTGGTCATGGGCCTGGCTTTCGCGGGCCTGGTCCGACCCCGGGTTCTGACCACGGAGCGACGCTGGCACGTGCTGCCGTCTCGGTTGGGACCGTGGGCCGCACCGGTCATGGGCATGGCCTTCGCCTTCGGTTGGACCCCCTGTATCGGCCCGGCCCTGGCTGCCGTGCTCAGCCTGGCCGCAGACAGCCACACCCTGCTGCGGGGGGAGGCCATGCTGGTGGCGTACTCCCTCGGACTGGGCGTGCCGTTCGTGGCGGCCGGATTGGCCTTCGGACGGCTGAGCGGGTTCTTCGGCTTCGCCCGCCAACACGCCCGGGCCATCAACGTCGTCTCCGGGCTCGGACTGGCCGCCCTCGGCGTGCTCCTGCTCACCAACAACCTCTACGTTCTCTCGACGTGGTTCGCCTCACTGCTCAACGACATCGGTCTCGGTCGACTGTCGACGGTGTGAGCGCCACGCCGAGGATGGCAGGACGATGCGGTGCCCCAGTAGCGTGCGTTCGGCCGTGATGGGTCCTGCGATCCGCTTTCGTTCTGCCGTCGCCCTTGTGGGCCGGTTCCCCGTCCTGGCCGGCGTCGACCTCGACGTGGCCAGGGGTGAGGTCGTGCTGCTTCGGGGAGCCAACGGCGCGGGCAAGACCAGTGTGCTGCGGGCGTGTTCGGGCCTGCTGCGAATCGTGTCGGGATCGGCCGCCGTGCTCGATGCCGACCTGGTTGCCGATCCCCGGGCGGCCCGGCGCCACACCGGCCTCTACGGCCACAACACCGCCCTCTACGACGACCTCAGCGTCAGCGACAACGTCCACTTCGCGGTGCGGGCGGCGCGGGGCCGGCGCGAGCGGGTGGAGGGCGCCCTCGACACCCTGGGCCTCACCGGCCGGCTGCGTCGGGCCCCCGTCTCGTCACTCTCCGCAGGTCAGCGTCGGCGCACCGCCCTGGCCGCCCTGGTCGCCCGTGATCCGGCCCTGTGGCTGCTCGACGAGCCCCACGCCGGACTCGACGCCGAGCACCGAGACCTGCTCGACCACCTGGTGGTCGATGCCGCCCGGAGGGGTGCCACCGTCGTTCTGGCCTCCCACGAACACGAACGGGCCGACCTTCTGGCCGACCGCATCCTCACCGTGGCCGGTGGCACCATCGCCGCCAGGCCCGTCGGAGTGGCGCCGGATCGGGTCCGGGCCCAGGCAACCCATGTGGGCTGACGCCGCCTTGGTGGCGGGCAAGGATCTCCACGTCGAGGCTCGCTCCCGGGTGACAACCAATCAGGTGGCGCCCTATGCCCTCATCGTGCTTGTGCTCTTCGGGTTCGCTTTCGACCAGGACCGAACCCTGCTGATCCGCTCGGCGCCAGGGCTGTTCTGGATGGCCGTGTTGTTGTGCTCCCTGCTCGCCGTGCAGCGCAGCTTCGCCCTCGAGGCCGCCGATGGCGCCCGCGACGGGCTTCGGATGTCCGGTCTCGATCCGGCAGGGATCTTTCTCGGCAAGGCTCTGGCCGTCGCCGCCGAACTGATGGTCCTCGAAGTGCTCCTCGGGATCGGCATCGTCGTGCTCTACGGCTCGCGACTGGGTGATCCCCTGCTCCTGGTATCCACGGCGGCGCTGTCCACGGCCGGCCTGGCCGCGGCGGGCATCCTCTATGGGGTGATGGCCTCGGGGCTTCGGGTGCGCGAGACCCTTCTCCCCCTTCTCGTGTTACCCGTGGTCGCCCCCGTCCTGCTCGGGGCCACCGAGGCGTGGCGGGTGGCACTCGGTCTGTCAGCCGACAACGGGTGGCGCTGGTTGGGCCTGCTCGGCAGCTTCGCCGTCATCTACGTGACCTTGGGGATCTTGGCCTTTGGGGCATTGTTGGAGGAATCATGAAAGAAAGTCCTGTCCCTTCCCTCAGCCGTCGGCGGCCGGTGACGGCCAGCCCCGTCACCCGCGTGGTGGGCGTGGCCGCCTTGGCCTCGGCCGCGGTGACCGCCTATCTGGGCCTGGTCGTCTCGCCGCCCGACGTGGCCCAGGGCGAGTTGGTCCGCCTCATCTACATCCATCCGGCGGTGGCCACCTTTGGCTATGTGGCCTTTGGGTTGTGCGCCCTGGCCAGCGCCGCCTACCTGTGGCCGCGCACCCGGAGCCGGCGCTGGGACGCCCTGGCCGGCGCCTCGGCCGAAGTCGGCGAGGTGTTCTTCGCCGTGACGCTGATCACCGGAGCAATCTGGGGCCGGGCGTCGTGGGGCGTGTGGTGGACCTGGGACGCCCGCCTCACCCTCACCGCTTTGCTCTTCGCCCTCTTCGCCGGCTATCTGGCCCTGCGCCGCAGCGGCGGCGACCCAACGGCGCGGGCCAAGCGAGCGGCGCTCACCGCCATCGGCTCGGCGTTGATCATCCCGGTGGACCACTACGCCACCACATGGTGGAAGACGCTGCACCAGGGCAACACCTTGGTGCGCACCAACCCCCTCATCCACGGTTGGCAACTGGCCACCATGGGCCTGTCGTTCCTGGCGTTCGGGCTCATCCTGGCCTGGCTGCTCATCCACCGTTACCGCCTCGAGCTGGTCGAGGATCGCCTGGAGACCGACGGTTTCGCCCTGGCCATCGCCGCCCGGCGGGCCGAGGCCGACCCCGGGTCCGTGGTGTCGCCACCGCCCTCGCCGGAGGCGGCGGCGACGAGATGAACGGTTTCGTGGTGGCCGGCTACAGCGCCACGGTCGCCCTCATGGTGGCCTACGCCTGGAGGACCATCCGCCGGGGACGGGGACTGGCGCAGTCGCGTCCCGACGAGGAGCCCACGTGGCGCTGAACGTCGACGCCGATCACCGGGCGGCCAACGCCGGAGACGAGGATATTCCCCATGGTCGGGGTCGCCGCCGGCTCCTCCTGGGCTCTCGGCGCCGCCAGATCGTCGCCGGCGTGGTCATCGTCGGCGCACTCGTCTTCCTGGCCGCCCAGGGCCTGGCCAACGCCACCATCTACTTCAAGACCGCCGACCAGGCCGTGGCCGACCGGGCGAAGCTGGGCAACCGGGTGTTCCGCATCGAGGGCACCGTCGGTGACCGTGTGGTCCAGACCGGCCAGACCCTGCGCTTCGACATCACCGCCAACGGCGTCACCGTCCCCGTCGTCGACACCGGCTCGCCCTCCCAGCTGTTCAAGCCGGGCATCCCCGTCGTGCTCCAGGGCCACTGGCAGGGGCCGGTGTACGCCAGCGACCTGATCATGGTCAAGCATTCGGCGAACTACACCGAAGCCCATCCCGACCGGGTCCAGGGCCAACCGCGGCCGCCGAATCCACCGACGCCCGCCGCAGGCCCGTGAACGCCGCCCTGGGCGAGAGTGCCGTCCTGTTGTCGCTCCTCGGCGCGCTGGCCGGCATCGTCACCCTGGTCGTCGGCCTGGCCACCGGCCGCCCGAACCTGGTCCGCGTCGGGCGCAGCTATACCTGGGTGATCCTGGCCGGGGCAGTGGTGGCCACCTTCGCCATGCAGCGGGCCCTCATCGGCCACGACTTCTCGCTGTCCTACGTGGCCCACAACGACAGCACGGCCACGCCTCTGCTCTACCGCATCACCGCCATGTGGTCGGCCCTGGAGGGCTCCATCCTGCTGTGGTCGTTGATCCTGGCCGGCTACCTGGCCGCCATGGCCGTGCATTTTCGCCGGCGCATCCACGAGCCGATCGTGGCGTGGGCCACCGCCGTGGGCTACGGGGTGGCCGTCTTCTTCTTCGGCCTCATGCTGAGCGTGTCCAACCCTTTCGCCACCATCTCCGGCGCCATCCCCACGAACGGCCCGGGCCCCGATCCTCTGCTGCAGAACCACATCCTGGTGGCATTTCACCCGCCCATCCTCTACCTCGGCCTGGTCGGCTTCACCGTCCCGTTCTGCTTCGCGGTGGCCAGCCTCATCACCGGCCGGGTGGGCGAGGGGTGGATGGCCGAGACCCGGCGCTGGACGCTCTTTGCCTGGGCGTTTCTCTCCGGCGGCATCGTGCTGGGCGCGTGGTGGAGCTATCAGGTGCTCGGCTGGGGTGGCTACTGGGCGTGGGACCCGGTGGAGAACGCGGCGTTCATTCCCTGGCTCACCGCCACCGCCTATCTTCACTCGGTGATGGTCCAGCAACGTCGGGGGATGCTCCGAGTCTGGAACCTCTCGCTCATCATGGCCACGTTCAGCCTGACCATCCTGGGGACCTTCCTCACCCGTTCGGGCGTCTTGGCGTCGGTCCACTCCTTCTCGGTGTCGGCCATCGGGCCGGTGCTGCTCGGCTTCTTCGGCCTCGTCGTGGCCACCGCCGTCGGTCTGTTGATGTGGCGTGGCGATCGGCTCCGCGCCCCGGGAAGCATCGACTCGCCCCTGTCGCGAGAGGGGGCCTTCCTGGCCAACAACGTGCTGTTCGGAGCGTTCGCGGTCGTGGTCCTGCTCGGCACCGTGTTTCCCCTGATCGCCCAGGCGATCAACGGCGAGCAGATCACCGTCGGCGGGCCCTACTTCGACAAGATGACCATGCCCATCGTGGTGTGCCTGCTGTTCCTCATGGCCTTCGCCCCGGTTCTGCCGTGGCGCAAGGCGTCGGGAGAACTGCTCCGCCAGCGGCTGATGTGGCCCGCCGCCGCCGCCGCCGTCGTCCTGGCCCTCTGTGTTCTGGGCGGGGTGCGCGGCCTCAACCCCTTGGTGGTCTTCGCCCTGGGCGCCTTCGCCGCCTCCTCCGCCCTGCGCCAGTTGATCATCGCCGTGCGCCACCAGGGTGGCCGGGGCCTGGTGGGTCGGGTCAACGGCGGGATGATCGTGCACCTGGGGGTGATCATGATCGCCGTCGCCTTCGGCGTGAGTCACTCCTTCGCCCACCAGCGCCAGGTATCGCTCCGGGCCGGGCAGAGCGCCACGGTGGCCGGCCACCAGGTCACCTTCCTCGGCGCCCGCGATGTCCGCACCCCGCAGAAGAGCTCCCTGGTGGCGCTGGTCCGCGTCGACGGGGCCGGGACCTACGGCCCCGCCATCTCCCAGTACCCCTTTGCCAGCGGCGCGGTCGGCACGCCGGCCGTGCGCTCCACCCCCCAGACCGATGTCTATCTCACTCTCGCCGCCGCTCCTGACTCCCGAGGCGTCGCCGTCATCGGCGTGATTGTCGAGCCCGGTGTGATGTGGGTCTGGATCGGCGGAATGGTGGTCGTCGGCGGGACCGTGCTGGCCGCCTTCCCCGGCCGCCGGCGCCGGCCCACCGCGCCGGTGTCGGCAAAACCCGGAGTGGTGTCGGGGGACCCGGGGTCCTCTGGGTCTCCGGGGTCCTCTGGGTCTCCGGGGTCCTCTGGGGTCTCTGGGCCCTCTGGGCCCTCTGGGGAGTGGGTGGATGCCGGGGTCGGCGTTGTTCGTCGGCTTGGCGTAGTTCGTCGGCTTGGCCGTGTTGGTCGTGTTGGCCGTGTGCGCCCTGTGGGCCGGGCCGGCCTCGGTCGCCGGTATGGCGGGGCTCCCAGGTGACCACGACCGCGGCGCCGGAGACGGCGGGTGACCATGACCGGATCCAGGCCCGAACCCGGCGGCCGATCCTGTGGATCAGTGCCACGGTCGCTGCGGTTGTTGCCGTGCTGATCGCCGTCTTGGCCGCCAGCGGACCGGCCACCCAAGTAAACGCCAAGAGCCCCCTGATCGGACGGCACGCTCCGCCCCTCGCCGGTCCCGACCTGCTCGCCTCCTCGAACGGTTCAGGCGCTGCAGGCCCACCCGCCTACCAACTCTCAGCTCCACCTGGGCATTGGGTACTGGTCAACTTCGCGGCCAGCTGGTGTGTGCCCTGCCAACAAGAGATGCCCCAGCTTCTGACCTTCGCCGCCCGCCACAGCCAGGCCGGCGATGCCAGCATCGTCACCGTCGCCTACCAGGACGGCGATCAAGGGGCTCTGGCCTCCTACTTTCGGGCCCGACACGTTGCCTGGCCGCTGATCGATGACAGCGGGGCGAAGGTGAGCTACGGCGTGACGGGGATCCCCGAGTCGTTTCTCGTGGACCCACAGGGCACCGTGGTGACCAAACTTGTCAACGGCGTGGTGGCCGATCAGCTCGACAGGCTGATAGCGCCGTTCAACCCGGCGACGGCGGGACGCCCCGCCCTGAGCCCCACCAGCGTCGCGGTCACTTCGGGTGGCTGACGTGGCCAGACCACCCGCCGGGGCGACCCCCAGGCCCGGTCGACCGAGGTACTCCCACCGGGGTGCGCTACGCCGCTGGGGTCCGTGGCTCTTGATCGCCGTCGTCGTCGTGGTCGCTGGATTCGCCGGCCTCCACCGGCCGGGCCATCCCAGCCTCGACCAGCGCACCGGGTACCTGGCCGACCAGGTTCGGTGTCCGGTTTGCAACGGACAGAGCGTGGCCCAGTCCGACGCCCCGCCGTCCCTGGCCATCCGAAACCAGATCCATGCCGAGCTGGCCGCCGGCGCCCCCCCCGACAAGGTGCTGGCCGGCATCGTGACCTCCTATGGCGCCGGGATCCTCGAGCAACCCCGGGCCCGGGGGATCGGCCTGTTGGTGTGGGTGGTCCCCATCGTCGGGGTGCTCGGGGCGGTCGCCGGTCTCAGCGTGGCGTTTCGCCGATGGCGGCCATCGACGAGCCACGGCGCGGTACCAACGGCCACCGATCGGGATCTTGTGGATTCCGCGCTCCGGGCGTCGGTCCCCGAGAAGCGGTCGTCGTGAGCGAGCGGTCGTCATGACGGCCCGGGCCGACGCCGGCGATGGCCCCCCCTCGGCTACCGACCCGCCCCCCGGGTGGTCGAGGTCGGTGCTCGATGAGGAGCGCGGGTTCCTCCTGCGCTCCCTTCGCGACCTCGAGGCGGAACATCAAGCCGGCGACATCGACGACATCGACTTCGAAGCGCTCAAGGATGGCTACACCGTTCGAGCCGCCGCCGTGTTGCGTCAACTCGCCGGTACACCGGATAGTCCTGGACTCCCGTCGCCTGAGCTGGCTGCGACGCCGTCGCTTCCGTTGGCCCGTCGATCCCGGCGGCCGCTTCCTGGGGCGGGCGCCTCCGCCGTTCCCCACCGACGCCGGCGTTGGGCGCTGGGTCTGGTGGCAGCCATAGCCGCCGGGTCGATCGCTGGCTACGCGGTCAACGCCTCGTCGGGGACCCGCTTGCCCGGCCAGGTCGTCTCCGGGACCGCGGTTGGCGCCGAGAAGGTCGCTCAGCTTCTGGCCCGGGCTCAGACGGCGGCCGCCCGGGGGGATGCAGTGGGTGCACTCCAGGACTGCCGAACGATTCTGGCCCAGGACCCCAACCAACCGCAGGCTCTGGCGGAGGAGGGCTGGCTTCTGGCCCAGACCCAGCAGCCGGCGTTGCAGGCTCGAGGTCTTGGTGATTTGACCCGGGCTGCGGGCCTGGCACCTGGCGACGCCACGATCCATCTGTATCGAGGGATCGTCCTACTCGACGTCGGTCGAAACGCCGACGCGGTCGGCGATCTGCAGTGGTACCTCGACCACAATCCAGACCCTTCCGTGAAGCCGAAGGTGCAGGACGCACTGAGCAGGGCACAGGCCGGGTTGGCATCACCCGATGCTCCGGCACCGCCTGGGCCTTCGGCGTCACCGCTCTCGCCCTGACCCTCGGCTTCCGCCCTGTTCGCAGGCTGTCATCTCATCCCTTTCTGTCAGCCTGGCTTGAGACACCTGCAGTAGCCACCATCCCTCAAGGGCGAGACCGGATCAGGTAGACCCCGATGACCATGCCAACCATGTTGATGCAGCGCGCCCATGATGAAGCGGTGG
>JAABUQ010002092.1_pt1 | contig 40489 bp, 44 predicted proteins | sample 5560001 | NCBI WGS metagenome assembly JAABUQ01 (sample SAMN10711888, study PRJNA513371) | rock metagenome | isolation source: Antarctica rocks | place: Antarctica: Victoria Land, Finger Mt nord | collected 2015-12-18
GGGTGCTGTGGGGAAGTTTTAAGGGGGGTAGGATGGGAAGTTGTGGGGGATGGGATGGTAGGTTGAGGGGGGAGGATGGTAGGTTAAGGGGGAGGGGGTATGGGCTTACCGGGAGGTGGGGTCGCGGGAGAGGACTTTCATGTCTTTTAGGCGCTGTGGGGGGTTAGTTATGGGGTCGCGGCTTGGGAAAAGGCTGAGCTAGATGTTGGGGGGGAGAAAGGGGTTGGAGAGGCAGGAGGGGCAATGGTGAGGGATAGCTTAGGCCGGTAGGATGTCTGATTTGACTGCGCGCTCATCGCCCTGAGTCCAAACAGGAATGACAACAGAGGACGAGAAGGGAATCGCAATCGACCGCCACACAGCTATCGACCAGGAAAAAGGTGACAGAGACCCCAAGAATCGAAATTCGGCGTACCTTCTTGTGCAAATGGTCATAGCTCCCCTCATGCGCCTCGAACTCGTTGACCCGACTGTAGCCTTTGCTGCAGAGGTCGCAGTAGAAGGCTTTGCGTGCTTCCCGCGCCGACTCCGTCTATGAGGGTTTTGTCAGGAAGAATTCTTATACTAAAAAATAGTTTCCCCAGATGATTCGAGACAGGGGGGTGTTTCCTGCAAAGACGGGTGTTTGATTATGAAGGTCGTGATAGGCAGAATATGGAAAGGATGATGGAGAATGATAGATGGAGAGGAGCGAGATGCTGGGATATTGCGAGGATGGAGGTGGGATCTCTTTTATCGGAAAGGAAAAGAATAAAAAGATTTGAAGAAGTCAGGATACATGAGAAGCACCTTGATAACTGACCATGGGCGCCGGCATCGTTGAGCCATGCTGGAGATATATCATTGATCAGCCATACGACTTCAGGCTTTCAGGTCATGGGGCTGAGACTGACAGGTGGCATGTTGGGAATATCTCAATGGATGGGGATCAAATAGAGAGGAGATTGGAAGTAAGGAGTCCTGGGAGACACGAAGTTGCGTAAGATTTGAGAGTCTGATGCTGTGGGAGACCATGCCAAGACGTTTGTTTTGGTAAGCCCCTTTTTCTCTTGACTGTTTGATTCTCCTTAAACACATGGAACTTCGGACCTGCTCGTTCATTCAGACACGCACAGTAGTCTACAAGAACAAGTAATGGTCGTATCACATGGCAGGCTTCCCATTCGGAATTGCCCGCTTCCACCACCATCTGTGCCTCACGGCTCAGTTCCCATCATTTGTACCATCATAAGCTAAAGTCGTAGACAATGATATACCTGCCACCCTTATTCACGTTCATGATAGACACTGTCAATGCTCCAAGAGATCTAAGCAAGCCTCTCGCCAACTGGTAGATGCTCTCACGGCCTCCGTCGGCCGCTCTTAGAGCTACCTCTTCTTCACCTCCGAAGCCCATCCCTCAATCCCCTCCCCCTTACTGCCCACTGGAATATCCAGCTTGATGTGATCCATCCCCTTCGTCCCTTGCAAAAACGGGCTTGAACTCTCTCCCCCCGCATTTGCTCGGCGGGCAGGCTCGAGCTCCAGCATGGGCAGCAGGAAATCTGCTATCCGGCGTGCTTCCTCGACGCTGAAATGGTATTTTTCCCTCAGGACGTCTGGGAGCGCCCAGTGACGCAGGCGGTGGATGTTGCGGAGCTCACCTTTGCGACTGAAAATCTCTTGGGACCATTTCCCGGAGAGGCAGAGCGAACGGGGAAAAGGGCCGCACAGCTCGATTATTTGCGCAATGTGGTCGTCATCTTTGCCGTATTTGGTGCCGGATTGGGGGTCGAAGAGGTAGTCTCCCGTTATTAGCTCGAAGACCTGTACATATCCTCAGAATGCATTCCTCTTGGGGGACGAAGAAGCCTACCATAGCTGCCATACTCCACACGTCGGTACTAGCGCCCCATTTTGCACCGAGTATGACTTCTGGTGAGCGGTACTGGCGCGTCTGGATGTCGTTCGTGAAGTGGTGACCCACCCAGCAGGCATTGCCCAGATCGGCGATCTTGACGGATATCATATCTGCGGAGATGACCATGTCTTCCTGCATCTTGGCTTCTGCTGTACCGCTCTTGTTGAGGGAGATGCCTCCAATATCTTCGGTCAACACGTCGCTGGGCCGCCGTTAGCTTTGGCAGTCTTAAGGAAGTATGATTGATGCTCACGCAGTCTTCTCCCTCTGTTTCTGAGCGTCATCGGAAGGGCTCATCACAGATGGAGATGAGGTTGCAGACGAATCCTTAAGGCCAAGCATTTCTCTCATCGACTTCGGCGTCGTTGCTGAATCTACAGCACCACTCATTACGACGCCTCCTTTGGGGATAGCAGATTCACGGATGGGAGAAATACCTGGACTCTCCGTCATCATCATCTGGTTCAGACTACTGTGCGATCCCGAGGCCCCGTGAGAGGACATGCGCAGAGTTTCCAAGCTGCTGAAACTTGCGTTGAGTGGACTGGGCAATGGTTGGCTGCCTGTGATGAGGGTCCGTCTCCGCCTGCGTCCGTTGCGGTGATCTTCCTTCTCGTCTAACTTCGGCTCCTCTTTGACGAATGTCTTGACGATTTGCTCGACATCGCCAATCTCGATTAAGACGTTCTCAGGCTTGAGATCTGTATGTATGATACCGCATTCCCGATGTAGATAGTCCAAGCCAAGCAAGACCTGCTTCGTAATCTGCTTAACGAGTGGCATGGGGATGCCTCGATGATTCCACCTCTTTATCAACCCCAATAAATTCTCGCCAAGCACCTCGAACACCATACACACATGCACACCATTCTGGCCCTTGTGCTCGAATGAATCTAGGAGGCTGACAACGTAGGCCTTGCCAGGATGCTTAGGGTTCGCCTGTACGATCTTCTGCAGGAGCTTGATCTCATCGATAGCGGTCTCAGTGTAGTGCGCGGCGGACCGTACCACCTTCAGCGCCACATGTCGACCCGACTCGATATCCCTTGACAGCCATACTGTCGAAAAGTGACCCCAACCGAGCTTCCGGACTACAACGTATCTGCCGTTCTTGAACGTCTCTCCAACGGTAACTGGGTGGTAGCCGCCTTTGCAGTAGTCCTCCGAATCTTCCTCTTCAGCCGTAGCTTCTGCGCCCTCGTCGCGGTCTGATGACGATGACGACGATCGGCTGTTTTGGCCTTTCTGGTGTGAGAGTGGGGAGTTCGTACTGCTGGCCGTGTGGCTATAGCGTCTCATCAGCTCTCACCGATGGGGCAACATTCTTGATGCGCAATATAACCTACCTATTCATATTGGCGGTGTTGTTGGGACTGCCGTTGGCACTTTGCTCGTCCTCGGTGGTGATGATGGGCTTCAAGTCCTGACCCTTCCTCCTCTTCTTCCCTCCGTTGTTACCATTGGCTGCATTGTTCGCCGCTGTCGCGACCTGCTTGGCTTTGTTTATGGCTGCCTTCTTGATGTCATTTCCATTCATGATATCGCGAATATCCAAATTCGAAATCGGCAATGGTGGGTCCGAGGGCCGGTGGGGTTAGGGATCACGAAATTGAATTGGTTCTTTGCTGAGACTGGCTTGGACGTTGACAAGGATTGAACCAAATAGGTGAGTCGCAGAAGCCTACTTCCTAAGTCTTGGTGAAGGACCAATGTGTCAGAAGGTGCGACTTCAGAAGATTGGGATCAAGTTCTAGACGTAACCGCCGAGCCTGAAACCAGGACCTGCAGCTCGCTGGATAGTGAGGGGCAGAAGCAAGATCAACGAATGTAGAGAGTGGCAATTCAATTCTGTCATATGCCTGTTCCAGTGATGACTTGCGGCTGTTGTTGCGCGCAGTCGTTCTACACCGGGCGGTATTGAGGCGCAATAGCTGTCTTGCAGGATGCTCGTTGACCAATGACGGGACGCGACCGAATCTCCACGGCTAACCGCTTTTGGCCAATATAGAGGTCCCGGGCAGTAGGGCATGGAAAAGTCGCAAATAAAACAGTCTGTAAGCATGTGGTGTCATTGAGCATGACTTTCACTGGTCTGTTGAGTATTGATGCCTAAATAAACAACAGATGGCCTACGTTGCATCATCTACTATACCGTGCAGTAGACAAGGGATGTCGCTCCATTGGTTGCCACCTTGGAACAATGTATTGACGGCTTATCGACGGGCTGGACAATCAATGAAGACCCATAACTGAGAAGGTAAAGCGTCGAAGAATCTGCTTCTGATCAATGGAACCACCCAGCAGGAGTGCCCGGAAAAGGCATTGAATTTGCGTTCGACTCGAAGAGCTCCTAAGAAGTGCACCATGCCACCAGATGGGTCATAACCATACTTCATGAAAAGCCCAAATTCCGGGTATAATGCCATTAAACTTAGTAGATCCCCTGCATGCCATTCATGTCTATCAGTAACCATACTACAAGCACCCAAGAATCAAGCTGGCGGCGGACAACGGTTCGAATGCAAAGCCATCAACTTCCCCTTGACCGTCTTTCCCATAGCATTCCGCGGTATCTCGTCCACGAAGATCACGCCGCCGTCCAGGTGCTTATATCGAGCAAGCTTCTGCGCCACAAAGCCCTTGAGCTCCTTTGCGAGGTCATTCTCCTCGGGCTCAGCACAACTTCCCGCAAGCTTCCGGACAATGTATGCCCTCGCAAGCTTCCCCGTCTGTTCCGCATCCGGTACATCCACGACGGCAGCACCAAGGACTTTCGGGTGCGTGAGTAACACCGCTTCGACCCCCGCGGGGGCAACTTGCCAGCCTCGAACTTTTATCATTTCTTTCTTCCGACCGACGATGTAGTATTTGCCTTCTCTGCAGTAGCCGATGTCACCAGTTTGAGCCAGCCGGAAGCTTGTATCGTAGATGCAGTGCCCTCCGGGTTGTCGAGGTATCCTAGCATCATTGAAGGAGATTTGACGTACATCTCTCCTTTGCGTCTTCGTGGATTGTAAGACCGTCATCGTCGACCACCTTGATGCTCATTTTAGGCAAAGACCGTCCCACGCTTCCGGTGTCGTCGCCTTCGGGCCAGAACAACGCTGACACCCATCCTGTCTCAGTCATACCCCAAACTTGTGCAATCTTCGCTTCTGATGATAATAGACCCAGGAACTTGGTCTGGGTCAAGCGTCGCAAAGGCGAGCCGGCGGTCCATATATAACGGAGGGATCGTAAACCATCTTTGTACGTCAACGGCGACTTCAATAGCGCCGCAATCATGGCCGGGACCATTGCGGTCTCCGTCACGCTGAAGCGCTCGATGGACGATAAGAATTGCGCGATGTTGAATTTACGCATTAAGTATACTGGGTGGTGCTCTCTGATCGCACATCCTGTGATTAGAGGCTGGCCAAATGCATGGAAAGCTGGTAAGCATAGCAGCCTAGCTACCAGGCAGAACAGTCAGTGTGACCCTCCAGGTATTCAAACGCAGATCTCGGTGTCATACCTTGTAAGGCTTGCCACGACTCTGAAGTGCCGATATTTGAGAGATAGCGTAAGAGTGAGGGATCATGGCAGCCTTCGGGAGGCCAGTGCTGCCGCTGGTGAACCCTAGGCTGGCGACAGTGGTTCGCTGCTTCTGAGCATCGTCGAAACGGATCCAATTCTCCTCACCATGCTGCAGCAAGGTCTCCCATGAACGCAACCCACCATAGGATGCTTTATCAAAGGCGTCGAACACAAAGATTCTAGATTCCGCAATACTACATTCCTTCGCTGTTTCCAATATAGTGTTCAATCTGCTGGGTTCGCCGATGATATACTTGGCGTGCGAGGTCTCGATATGTTGTTTGAGCTCTAGCGAAGTGTAGCCAGGGTTTGAGCCTGTAAAGATACCCCCAGCTCCAATGATAGCTAGATAAAGCAACGGATAGTAGATCTGTGTACTATTAGCTGATTCACCGGTTGAACGAACCAACCCGAAAGCTAAGAACCTACTAACATCATTGAAAGAGTGTAGGCAAACGCGATCGCCCGGCTTCAGTCCTTCAGCTTTCAGACCGGCGATTAGCTTTCGGACAGTGCTGCGAGCAGACCCTGACGTGATGAAACGTTTGGTATTGGAAGCATCAATCAAGATCTTGTAGTGTCAGAGACGTGTCATATCTGATGAATCCATCAACAATACGTACAGGCTTCTCTTGATCATCGGTCTGATTTTCGAAGACATAGGAGAGCAGATCACCATTAGGAGAGCTTTCGTCAGGACTTATGATTGTTGGAGATAGGAGGCGAAAGAGCGTATACAGCTGACTTGACATGTATTTAAGATTGGGTGGAATCGTGTACAACATTCTTGATTCGCTTACAGGAGGATGCAGTTCAATAGGAAGGGAGGAGTCTCAAAGGGCATTGACAGAAGGGCGAACCTCGGCGGCAGATAGTTGTTGTAGGTATTATCCTACAGACTGGGGATTCGACACTTGACTTCTCTGATGGAAGTGATGTATGTCCGCATTGATTGGACACAAAGAGTCAAGCTTCGATGTAGGAATACTGTAAAGCTACGGGATGCAAAGTGGGCAAAGGAGGCAAAGGAGGCAAAGGAGGCAAAGGAGGCAAAATGGCAGAGCAAAGAAACGGCGGCATGTACATTCGAAAAGGCATGAGAGAACAGAGGTAGAAGCCCAAGATAGATACCTCAAGCAGCTTCAAGACACTTCATCCAATGACCGAGCAGCTTGCCATTGGTGCTTACCGTTGTTTTGACAAATGCTTGCTCATCGTGCTGACATCAAAATCACCGAAGCCTACCTCTCTGATCCAAAATGTTACTTGCAGGCATCCATTTCAGAAGCATCGTGGGGTGTCCGATCGAAAGCCTCCACAGGTCTCTGTGAGATTTTTGTCCGATTTCATCCTACGTAAAATCTAGCCCTCCGAGAAAAACTTGAGTAGCAAGTCATCGTTGGCTTCCTTCAACCATGAGGAAAAAATGGTGTGGGAACTGATGCCGTCTGACCCGTCCCCTTCAGAGGCAACTAGCAAGATGCTGACAATTTCCGCGTCACGGCGGCGTCTGTAAGAGAGTGCGCCATAGGCTCCGCGCTTAACGTTCCTGGCAGTAGTAGGATCTCAATAAGGAGTCGGCCGTAAAGGAAGGAGGCAGTGTAGATATTACAGCGAGGACATATTCTGATACTCTGATGACGGCTACGACAACCGCCAAAAGAATGACGGCACACAACCTCGAGCCGGCATCATCCCCGAAAGTCGAGACCCAGTCGAAAGGATCCGGAGGATTTGGGTGATTCACCGGCAGTATCTCATCCACGCGAGCAATGCATAATCCCGTGCGATCGAACCCGACAGGAGGGTGGTCAGCAAGGAATGCTGGCACCAATCGAGCCATAACCCAAGGCCTAAAGGGTTCCAGCCACGACGATAATCCCAAAAAGGGCAAAAACGATCCTTCCAGATCGACGACGGAGGATTACGAGTTTCTATTCCGGAGGATTATAAGGTTCGATCTCGCACGATCATGCAATGCATGTATATGTGATTACTCGCCAATCTACCCTCGAAATCCGCCAGGATTCTGGCGGCTGAGGTACGAAGGGTACGGTAGCATTGAGCGGAGCATGTTGCGGTGAAAGAGATCATTGAAGTATGTAATGCAGTCAATATGGAGCGGACATGTGTCGATCAGAAAAGAATTTGTCAATGGTTTCAGCTATGCTAGGTAGAGTAGGTAGAGATTCTGCTCGCTCGCCAGCTCGATGCTAGTATGTATGCCGTAATTACTCGTCGTATCGGAAAACAGTCTATGTGCAAATCGAAGTCAACCCAGAGCAACCCACCATGTGCCAATGCTGAACTAATGACATCCCATTCCATCTTGCCGCTAAAGTAACTCTTTCGTAGACCACGCTCTGGGCCCTGCAAGGAAACTAGGAGTCGAAGACGGGCCCGAACGCTGGAATGCCCCTACTTTCCATGCCGTACACTACCTTCCGGGTCAAGCTCGCATTTGAGAGGACAAAAACGGCCTCCGCTTTTGATTCGAGGTACAGATGGTAGGCGAGACCAACCATGTCCGGCCTCCCTGTAGCTCGGGTATTGATGATCAGTGCTTCGGGGTCAGCTTGACCAACCGCCTCGAGTATGTTCTCACCGTAAGTCTGCTGGGGGTTGGGAGTCGACCAGAGGATCCGAGCTGGCAGAGGATGTGCGTGTAGCATAGATAGGGTCGGTCCGATGCCTGATCCAGTAGTCACAATGACAACTTTCTTGAACACTAGAGCCATGCGTAGCACTCCAGCCACTGGCACACCCCGTACCCAGTATCTCGGCATGGGGTCCATGATCTGTTTTTTCGTCCAATCGCCGGCATCGGAGATTATTACTGAGAAGTTCCTGCCTGGTCCTGGAATAGTGGCGAAAGAATGCCACTCTTTCATAGGATTATGGGTGATACGAATGCCCATGACTGCCCCCACGTCTGTATACCGAAAATGCATCCGTACTACATGATTCGAAAGCTTCTCGGTGACCGCATCAACTTTTCGGAGGCGTAGCCAAGGAAGGATGATGCAGAAGGTGATGAGAAGAAGAAACCAGAAGTTTGGGGTCTTGATCACGAGCATGCCAAGGGGCTGTGATCCCGGCAGTCGTGTCTGAGCTTTGCAATCCAGCAGTACGAGGACCCAGAACAGCGCCACTGCAGTCCATCCAGCGAAGCGGTGAACGGCCTCGAAGGTATTATGCGACACAACGCGAAAATGAGGAATGGCGAGTGCGCAGATACTGAGGAGGAGTGCAAGCAGGATATGCGTGATCGCGAGGACAGCGGGGATAGCGTAGTCTTCGTCTAGATAAGTCCTGGTAATGAAGGCGGTGAAAATGATGAACCAAATCGTGGCCGACACGGCGCATCCGCTATGGATGCCCCCAAACTCGTAGACTTTGGCTACCAGACGCCGGATGCGCAAAGGGAACGAGTGCGGAGTCCAACAACAGATAGCATAGAGCCCATTTATGACATAGTCTTGCCGTATCAACACCGTGACCGTGATGTTCGCGCCTGCAGCTGTGGCGGCAGCTGTGGCCATTCTACCCGCAGACCAATGGCGATGTCTGCTTAGGGTTTGGAGAACGATAAGGGCGACTATGTTGCTGATGAAGACGAGTGAGAACAATCGTTGATATACTGCAAGCAGGGTGTACCGGATCCTCCTCCACATCCTGCTTTCGCGTTTGGCAGGCAGTTTTGGAATGTCGCGAGGCGGTGCAGTAATTCTCCAGCTTGGATCACGGGACAAATTCGGTCTCTGCCACGAACGTTGCCTTGACTGCGGATTATCGGATGCTTCGACACTATCAGCGCCAAGCTGTTGTTTAATAAGTACAGAACCAATGCCCTTTTCTAGGTCCACATAATTCAGACTCGAAGCGGTTGACTGCTGAGGCAGGCTGTCTTCGGTCGGATACCCAAGAGACTTCGCACGAGCCAAGGTCATATCTTCAGCGCGGAACTCTTGAATCGATGAGGTAGCGTCGTCTGTGCTGCGTTTTTCATGAAGGGACCTGGCCTTCTGCATTCCAACATGCTCCGAGTAAAGTTCCTTAGCGACCTCAGTATGGCCATCCGAGCTTGAAGCTTGTCCGCCATGTAGGATCGTCTTAGGTTTTTCGGGGCTTGGTATAAGGGGGGCATTCGCAGCATTGTCGATCTGAGACTCCATGGTGATGGCCGATTAGTTGAGTACTTGCGATGTAAATTCTGCAGAACATGAGCCCAGGCTTGACAGAGAGGCGTGAAGGTCTCGGTTCTCGGGATGATAATCACCCTTGAAAGGCCTTGAAAGGAATTGAAAGGGAATAAAAAGGGAATGAGTCAATATAAGCCTACCTTATAACACTATCAAATCCTGCACATGACAGAGACAAGATTTTTGCGTAGCGGGAACGCTTGCTCCACAGATAAGAAGAGGAGTGGATGGTGGAGAGAACGATAACGGAATCCCAGGAGATAGGTGACTTATAAGTACAATTAACGAGTGGGTGTGACGATCGGAGAGGATCGAGATGTGTCGTAGGATCAAGTGTTGCGCAGCAGAGGGATGAGGAACAATAGGCGAATAGGAAAATCAGACTTGAAGTGACTTAACGCATGGCCAGGTGGGAAAGGGCAATTCCTTGAGTGTCCGTCGCACCTTCCTTCTATCGGTTCTGCTACCAGCCGGGGACACTTTGAGATCTCGCTTTCCGCAACCCCAGGCATAGAGCAGAGTTGGATCTGAACGGATAAGTACACCTTTGTCTCACGGTCACATGTATCGGACAAGACCTTTGTGGGCTGCTCTGTGGATTGGTCAACAAAGCTCCCACCAAGGTACGGACAGTGTTGCTTATGTGATGAAGATCTCAGGAGCCTGGAGCATTTCTATCCGTAGCTGCTAGCTGCGGCAAAGACAAAGAAAAAGAAAAATTGTCAGCTACCTTATCATGTAGTGATCCTGCTTAGCTGGAATGGTTCCACCTAATCGCACCCTGTGCCTGACTAGAGCAAGATCCACCATGGAGCCCTAAGCTGGACGGAAGAAGAAGGCTGGCCAGACGTGGCGTGACCGAGTTCGGTCACGCAGGCGTCGTTGTCTGCTATGGGTGGAGTGAGCTGGCATCTCTCTCAGGAATGGTGCGGTCAGTTTGTGTAGCTTGTGCGACGCAACAGTCGCTTCTTCTTCCCTAGACTGTTTATCTCACCTTACTCATCAGCTCCACCGGGTCTTGGCGGGCATGCAAGATATTGGGGCGGGATCGGCTGATCGGTTCGCTTATCACCGTTAGATCGGTCCTCGGCCGATTGCGAAAACTCCAGTGACGGCAGTTGGTTCGAGACGCCGCAAGCAAGTGACCACGACAACACCTGCATTGCCTTGCAACGTGGAGCAGGAGCCTTGGGACTTCGAAGCATCACCGCCTGTTCCTCTGCCCGAGTGCTTGAACCCCTCCGTTGAATCGATTCTGCTCTGCATCGACTCCGCTTCTCATGAGCATGATGAGGCTGCAGTGCAGCCTCGACGAATCGGTATGCTGCCGAAGCGCAGAGATCTTGCACGACCTGTGTTGCCTTTGGCTGTTGTGCGTCCCTGAGCGTGGAGAGCGAGCGTGGCCGAGCCGAAAGCGCATTGCTGCATATGTGCGGTACCGCTACCGGGTTTTGCGAATTGCTTCCCGGCGCATAGCCGGCGTACTGGCTTGCAAGGTGCAGAAGAGAGGGCAGAATCCTTGACGGAAGCGCCATCGTATGGTGAATGCTCGGCCCCAACACAATAGCCGCGCCTTGAGCCAAAACGAGGACAAATGTATCTAATATCTGGTACGCTCGTTGGCCTGAATATATCCGAATAAAAGCCCCGGCAGGTGGATCGAGGGATCCCAAGGTCATTGGTCGAGCCGTTGTACAAAATGAAAGTGAATAGCTGTCCCCTGTACCAACCTGTGAATCTGTGCTCCTTGTGCGTCGCGTGAGCATGGCTATGATTGACATCATCTGCCAGAAAGCTTCAAGCCCATCTTGCTGAGATCTTGGCGATGCATAGCTGATAGCTCGAGTGCTACAAGTGGATTGCCGTCCTTCTGCAATGACCATCCGATTTCGTGTGCGACACAGCCCGCTTGCAAATCCGACCAGGACCGCAATCGGGCTGCCGCAAGTGGGAAATCCAACCTCTCATTCTTCAGTCCCGTGATAGACTCCGGATACCCTCACAATGGCAGTAATGGCAGTTGCATGCCTAACGAGATCCACCGAGCTTTGCCTGGTGTTGGTTGCTCTCCATTAGCGTAACGCCGCGAAACGAGAATTTGCAGTTGCCCGGGGCATCTCTGAACCTATCATCACTATGAGCTCTGTATGGGGATGGGCAGATTTCCGAATCTTCGTTCCGAAGCACGAATCTGAAGCTCTTCAACAACGTCAAAAGCCGCAGTGGGCATCAATTATTCTCGCGCGTACGGTCTTTCTGTTGGGGTGTAGCGTTCCAAGCTCGCAATTTAACCATTTGGCAAAGTTGTACTCGCATACTCAAGGAACGTACCACAATACTTTGACCAAAGCAGTAGTAGATGGTGTTCTCCTCCCCGGACATTTTCGATATCCGATAATGCCTGGTCGCTGTCTGCCAACTCAGTTGCTAGTCAATATTGGCCTGACCTTGTGATGGTGGCGGCAGCAAGTGGTCGGTTGAGCCCGGCTTTGCCTTAGTCCGATCACGATGGTCACAACAGCTGCGAGGAACATAGGTCAGTCGTCGAGAGCAAGTGAACTGGCACAGCATTGTGTGCATCAAGACACGGTACACCAAATCGGCATCTGACTGCTGGAGGGGATGATCACTCAATTGTACAAAGCCGGAATCAGCTCGCAGAAACTTGGATTGTCAACATTCCGGAGCTGTCCAAAGGATCCTGTGGACAGCCAAACGTTTCGGGCTGATGTACCAAGGTGCTCGATTAAGGTAATCACTGTTGGGCTCCTTTATCACTATGTCTTGATGAATAATCTCTCGTCGCGATGGTGAGACCACTTGCTGTCCAAGATCCAGAATTGCGGAATAACGAGATTAAGCTGACAATCCCAGGACTGTGGGTTCATGTAGCATCGTGTTCGCGCTAAACAATAGCGAGGTAAGCCACTTTGAAGGCGCAGAGAAAGCTGATCCGCCGGCTCGCTGCCATGACTGGTCCTTTGCTGATTTACCGAATTGGATTGGCCGTTGTTTGCTGTCCATCACCCGCTGCAAGGCATAGATATTCATGGTCCATGAGTCTCTTTCTCCCAAAATGAATAAGATACTCCGCTGCCTTATGAAGGAGGGCAAAAGTCATGAGGTAGCGGTACGCTCTCGGAAGCTGAGGGAAGTCGGACCTCTCTACCTAACAGGCGATACTGGACCGCCATGGACCAATGGAGCAAAGGAGTCGAGGAAAGCCATGAATGTGCCTTCGCGATGTCTTGTGTCGGTATTATTCTTCTTGGATTGTGGTCATGCGGCGGGAAGCCACTCGCAAGACAGAGCAGCGTACCTTATGCGCCTGCAAGAAGTGGTTCACCCTTTCCTAGGCAGTGGCCGAAGAGCGATTCTAGGGAATGACTAGTGAAAACCCATTCGTAAACAGGCAAGCCGCTTTAGGATTTGACTTACGCAGTCCAATTTACTCAGCGAGTGAAGAAAGCATATCAGAGTCGATGAGACCCTGAGAGCCGAACACTGCCGACGCGTAGGATAGAGCACAACCAACGTGAATGCAACGAGACTTAGTGGCATAGGGATGGAAGCACTGGAGAGAGAAAAGGGGATGATGCTGTTGAGGACGTGGAAGGCTGTCGGAAAGGGCCACCTACTTATGATTACCTTTCCCTCTGCTTTACTGGTTACACCAGATCTGCGAGGCGCATAATGATCTGCTTTTTTGGTTGATCTTACAGGGTCGTCCAGAAATAGTAGAACAAGCTGCAGAATACCGTCGATGGCGTCGAATCATCTTGCAGAGCACTGGCTGTGCAATGTAACCCGAACAAAATCGAGCATATGTTCGGCCTTTTTCATCCCTATTGATTGCCGTACCACTCGACTTGGGAACACTTCGGTGACAACACCTTTACAATTCTCTCTAACTTTACGCGATCTTCTTCGAAACTGTGGGTGTACCTTGATAATCTGTACTCACCCCGAACATCTCCTTCGCGTCTGGTGCTTGCCAAACCGTCATACAGGTTTGGTGCGCCCCAGTCTATTCTTACACCCAAAAAGCAGGAGGATGTTGGTGGAATACGCATCAACGTTGTCTCGCTAGACGCCGCGGGGGCCAAGGCGCACGGGGGTTGATATAATGAATGATACGCGATCCAGCGACTTGGGAATTGATGGCATCACCCTTTTCCCTTTTGACTGGCTACCTCGCCATGGAGCTTTTTTCCGAGAATTCGAGCGTTCCGCACGCAGGCCACGGAAAGATTGCACCACCTTCAAAACAGAGTGACACGCGACACACAAATCCCAAGTGCTAGTCTTCCACTTAACAGAGTTATTCGGCTCTCCGTTTGGACACTCCTCATGGGGCTAACTATTGAGTAAGGTAAGTAGACTGCTTCAACGGTTCGCCGCTTCAGCTATGGGTCTTTACTGGTTGAATAGCCCATTATCCTCTGGTCAAAACGCTTTCTCACGACACTGCTAAGGAGTAGTGCACCGTTTCTTACCAGCGCATGGGATAAGCTGGCCTGAAAGAGCATGATAATAATGAGGCACACCTCATGTACAGCTTGCGGAAACAGCTCCTTATTCAGGTATTCACTAGCTGAACATGCTGTCCTGGGTAGTACCGTCGCCTAGGTACAATGGGCGCCCAGGCGCATCGTCGCCACCGCTTCCATCTGTACCTGTATTCGAATGAAGACTATCGAGCTGAGAGAATCACCGTACATCCAGCTGGCGCAAAAATTCCTGACTTCTTCCATAGTCGAAAAGGTATATAGAATGGAAGGCGATCAGGACACGTCAACGCAGCTGAGTATGCACAAGTCTGCGCAAGGCCACACACGTGAAAAGAGTTGGAGGATCGAGGGGTGAAATGAATGAAACAAAGCCAAGCGAGCCAAGCGCTCAGGGGGAATCATGACTCCCCACCCCGATCTACACCCATATCCACACCCCACCCTCGCCAAGCACGTGCAACAGGGCACGCGTGCTTAACGTGGCAAGGCGCTACCCTGCCCCAACGCCAGACCAGGGGGGTACAATAGCGACTAGGAAGGAAAGTTGGCCAAGTGAGGCCAAGCATCTCCAAGCAACTAGGTGAACCAAACACCGAGGATGGGAAGCGCATCCAATTTATCTCCGTTCCCTTATAGTATTGTGAATCTTCCCTTTCTGCTCCTCCTTTCTTCTCGTATATTTTTGAGCATCTCTAGCTTGTCGCGACCAGCATCAATTTCCCTACCTGCAGAATCTGCCCGCACCGCACGGAGAGTCGCCTACCGCATGTTCAATCACACTTTAGCCTTGTCTCCACCTCTCGGCTGGGCGTCTCGGAATCAATTGAAGACAGAGACGTCAGTGGCCTCGTTCTTCAGTCGTTGCAAGGCACTATCCGTCCCTCCTTCCCATAGATTGCCCTCTTCTGCCATAGATGTTTTCTACCAACGATCACGAGACCAAGTTCTATTTGATATGCGTACTCCTAAGGACTCACCGTTCTCGAATTTCCAATAATATCAAACCATCACCAGCGAGTGGCCGTCCCGAGACCAAATCGAAAGAACTCCCATTGAAGTAGAGGCCGGCCAAAAGCCGTCAGACCATGGCGTCACCGGCAGGCAAGAGAGACGTTGTCTGGGCCGATGTTCGTTACCACTGTTTCCATCCATTCTAGCTCTATCCGACAGCACTGACGAAGAATGTAGGGTCTGCGGGGCCTAGCATCTGTCCTTGTCGTCACCGCACACATATGTCGATCCCTAGTACCACATCTCCTCATGCCAGCAATGTCCGAAAAGCTCCCGCCTACTCTCTTCCAACTCCCTTTCGTCCGATGCCTGGTCATGGGACGAGCCAGCGTCGCCGCGTTTGCTCTTCTAGCAGGCTTTGTCAACTCCCTATCAGCATTGAAGAAAGCTCGTCATGGCAATACCGATGCAGCTCTACAGGGGATTGCGAAGAGTGCTTTTCGTAGGACTGGTCGATTCGTGGCGCCTGCAATGATAGCGACGACAATGAGTTGGTTGCTGTGTCAACTTGGAGCGTATCGAACAGCGACCATAGTGAGCTCAAATTGGATCAGAGACACCAGCCCCCTCCCTAGCTCGTCGTTCGCGATGGCCTTCTACGACCTGTTCAAGAACTTGGGCACCACATGGCTGAATGGACAGAACGAGTACGACAGGATACAGTGGACTTTAACCTTCTTACTGTGGGGGTCAATGATGACCTATCTGACTCTGTTCGCAACAGTCTACGTTAAGCCAAAATGGAGGATGGTTATCTATACAGGACTATACTACTTCAAGTGGAAAAGTGGGGATTGTGAGTCCTCAGAAAGAACCATGCCTCCTCATAACTAAGACTGACATCGTTCTAGCTCTTATTGGGTTTAATGTCTTCGCCGGTATCCTGTTCGCAGAGATGTCGTTAGACAAGGGCGTGCAGGAATGGGTCGACAAGCATCCTTATTTTCGAACTGTCGGGTCAGCCTCCTGCATCTTCCTTGGCATGTTTTTCTGCTCCTACCCCGAAGAGAATCCAGAATGGGCCGCCTGGTCGAACAACATGACCAAACTCGGGCAGTATATCTTCCCCAACGAAGTCGAGTATGCGCGATACTATCCCGGGCTGGGCACCAACATCTTTACTTTGGGAGTGATGTACAATGACACGGCTAAGAAAATCTTTTCGAATCGGCTCTTCTTATTCTTGGGCAAGAACAGCTTCCCCGTCTATCTTCTGCATGCTCCGTTGATACGGACAATCCTCACCTGGTGCCTGTTCGGGTTTTCCTCGCGACCAGACCAAGGCAAAGACAATGAGGGCAACCAACTTCCGCCAGGCTGGCTTCCTGTGGCACCTACCTGGGTTATCCTGACGATAACGCCGGTATTTTATGTTGTATTATATCACGTGGCTAATATGTGGGCAAACTATGTCGACCCATTCTGTGCAAGGCTCACTCAATTGTTCGAAGACACGGTCTTTCGGGACGACGCAAAAGCTTCTTCCGAGAAATCAATCTTGCTTCGATGAGGGGCTGACTTGGGATTGCATGGGATCTTTTGGGCTTGCTTGGATTGTAAGATATCACTTAGCGGCATCGTTTGCAAGGATTGCATCAGAGAATTGTATGGTAAATGAAGTAGAGACATCTAGATACCTGTATCATAAAGCGCCGAGGCTGTAGAAATGTTCGCAGTGTGGCGAATGTGGACCTGCAAAGTGGTTTAGCCTTGCCTGGATCTTGCTACTCAGACCTTGTGTATCATTACTTCATCGTTCACAGCAAGTATTCGCTTGTACGAAGGGGCCTCCAGAGAGGCTGTGCCAAGCCCTTGAGCAAGCTGACGCCTGCCGACCTAGTTTGATATGGCAAGTGCTAGTGAGCCTCACCCCAGCTTCGACACATCTTTGCCAGCCTCCACAACAACCTTAACGCGTTTCAACACGTTCATTTCCTTTTCCCTGTATATATTGCCATGTCTCAAAGGATCTCGCCTGAACGGCATGAATTGTGCCTCCCATTCAGAGCAAAACGATAGGGGATTCCATTATGAAAGCCCCAGAGGTTTCTGCATCGGAGACCGAACATCCTTTCGAAGAGTATCCTCAAAAAATGCAGAACATAGATGCAATACTTGCAATCGAGCGGTCTTTCCTACTGAGCCTGCCAGCTGAAGTCTTACAGCATATTCTCCTCCATATGGATTATGCAACTTATTTCACCTGCCTCCTTTCCTGCAAAACTATCTTCGAGGCCGCAAAATCTCGGCGAATTGTACTTCATCATCTGGGTCGTATGCTGGGACTACGACTTGGCTTCGAAAACCTTGAGAGCGTCAATCTCTTCGAGTCATTCCGCAGACGCGCCGCCAAAAGTATCGTGGCAGCTGGAGTACTCGCAGACATCACGAGATATGCACCAAGCGATGACCTCACCAACATCAGCAGAACCGTCATCTCGCCTGGGAAGCCCACGCTTATGGCCACTGCTCATGATCATGGCGAAGTCAACATCTACGAGCTTGGCAAGAAAATTGTCCGGTTCAATGCTGAGCTACGAACGGAGACTTATTTCGATGAGCATCTCCAACGGGACTACCATATGCAAATCGTCAAAATGGCTTTCTCACCCGAAAAAGACCTAGCTGTCTTGTGCAGGATGAGAACGTCAGAGGAAGTTCCATCTCCCATCACTCACGAGGGAGACTGTGAGGTTACAGTAGTTGGCGCTCAGTGTTCCAAATTAGTCACCTTCCATCGATGTTATGCAAAGACGAAAGGCTACTTCTACTCTTCAGACGAGTCAGTATTTCCAGAGCCTTTCTCTTCCTCTTTTAGGTACTTCGGTGGAAGTGCTACAATAACCCTTAAGGCTTGAAGCTTTCGAGGCGTCTCATGCAATCTTGTTCTCTGCCAAAGATCAATGCTGACCGCCAAACTTCTGATAGGCAGGAAACACGAGACATATGCCATCCTCGGCATATTGAACCTGTTGGCTTGGCGCTGGGATCCAATGGGACTGCCTGTATTATCTGGAAATCTCCGTTGAGCGATTATCATACCGACCTTTGTCTGTACGCAAGAGATGCACCGTAGGTTATCCTTTCCGAGCATCTTTTGCCCCCTTTCGAACGTTACGAGGGCCTTGAAGCATGTCTAGCGAGCATTCGCTCCAAAGGCATGCCTTATGGCTCCATCCACTAGCTTCAAGAAGGAATGCTGACTGAGGAATCATATAGCATGATGGAAGCTCAATCATATGGTAAGTCCTAGATCATTCTGTATCAACGGCTGCATCTACTTTTCTTGTAGAATCTTCTTGCCATGCCGGCCTTCGCTTCCGGAGCTTGATCATACAAAGATTTTTGGAGGGTGGACAACTTCGTTCTTGACATCGAGCCTTGGAATCTATGATATTGACATAGAAGCCGGATGGCAAGCCTTGAGGAAAAGATTCGCTTAATGCGCTGGCACCCTCCTCTTATTCCTGCTCCCTCAAGCTTCCCCGACTTTGTCGTCGAGATCCTGGAATATTGCTGCGCTAGCAATAGGCCATCACTGGTCGTCCAGTCCCTCGCCATTTATAAACACATTCGTCAAGAGGGCAAAGCCATCAAAAATTTCTAGTAATCCCTTGGAAATAGCACCCTCCTGGCGCATGGGGTAGGACCGTAGAGGCAGTAGGTTCGCAGGGCGTAGCAACAGAATTTTGCATCCCCTGGAAAGGCAACAGGCTCCAGGACAGTGTCGCCTGTGCTCAGCATTGTAAATCTTCATGCCCGCACGTCCCCTGCTAGGTAGAGGCATCTCTAGCACCAGGCAGGATTTCTTTTACCATTGATATGACCAAGATTGGTACTTGGTTCGCCATGCTGATACCACCACAGACCCCTCACCAAGAAAACTCGTCCTCTTCGATGCTCCACCCCGCAACAACGAAGCGATCCGCAGCCGCCTTATCTACACCCCCATCTTCGCCAACTCCGACAAAGTCCTCAATCTCCACTCGCCCGGCCACCCGATCCACAAATGGTTCACCTACGGCACATCCGCCTACGCCGAGCGCTCCGCCCCCTACCACGACAACAAAGAATGGCTCGACATCGACGCCGAAGACATCCTCACCGGTTTCTCAATCGGCATCCCCTTCCACGGCGTCCACAGCGCCAGCACCACAGTCGACTACACCGACGCCCCCAGGTGCCGCACCTCCTACCTCGCCATCGCCGTTGAGAGCGAGGATCATTATGACGGCTCCAGCCCCCACGCATTCCTCGTCCAATCCGACCACGACCACTCCCCTGCCACCTGCTCCCACACCACCGACCTCGACGCCGGCCGCCGCAGCTCCTCCTGGCGCGCCCTCGCCTTCCTCGCGGGCTACAGACAGGGCACCTCCTCCCTCGGCACCATCCTCGCCGTGTCCCCCTCTGGCACACACATCGCCGCTGCCACCTGGAGCACGGTGCTGATCTGGAGCTTTGACCCTAATCTCCTTCTCCAAGGCGGCCTGGAACACTATTTCCCCACCGTGGACTACAACGCGAGGAAAGAACTTGGGCGCTTGCGGCCCGTGAGGTTGAAGCCGGAGGGGGTGGTGCATAGTCTCTGTTGGGTGGGGGAGACGACTCTGTATGCGGTTACGGATCGGGGCGTGGTGAGGTGGGAGTGTGGGCATTTGGCGGAGGGGACAAGGCAGGATCTGACACTGCAGTATGACGCTTGGCCGGAGACGGCGATTGCGATGCCGCTTGGTGGGCCGAGGAGAGGGGGGAGGCGGTGACGTGGGATTTCGTCTACATAGGATTTCAGACGCTGGACGGGTGGAGCAAGCTATTGAGCATGGCTGCGAGCGTGGCGAAGTGGGCTTCTCCGGGTAACTATGAAGGGTAGTTGGTACGAAAATGAGTGAAGGATGCTCGTTGTTCGTAAGTAGGCGCTCCTCATTCAACCCTCTTTGTGCAAGAGCTCAACCTGAATAGATAGGACGTGGCTGCGAAGAGTACATAGTCTTCTGTCGATCCAGCCATGTATTATTTTCCATAGATCAGCTATGTATTACTTCCTGTCGATCGGTCGGCCATATATATCAAGGCGTATCTTCTTCTTGTTCAAGATACATACACAGATAGTAGCTCAGTATCCAAACATCACTTTTACACATCACTTTTACACATAACTAGAAATCTACTTGTTTCGACTGGCTGGCTTCACCTCTACTTTTCCATTTGGATCCTCTATCCGTAAGCTATGCTATCGTGAGTGGGAGAGCTAAAGCTACGGCGATCGATCTTCTCGTGGGTGATGAAAGGCTTGGTCTCGAGCTTCTGGGGGTAGGAGGTGCTTTGCTTTGTATGTGATGCTTTCGACGGTGGAAGGGGGTTGGAATAGAGGGTATGAGTGTTTGAAGGGCGTGGAAGGTGGCTGGTGGGGAAGGATGGTGGGGAGGGAGAGAGGGTGATGGGCTTTGGCGCTGGAGTTTAGTTGGGTGGGGGGATGGGTTGTGGGAGGTGTGGGCATGGGTTGTAGGAGATGTGAGGGAGGGATGATGCTGGGGATGGGGCGACATATGGATGGGGGCAGATGGTGAATGGCAGAAAAGAGGTTGCTACATCCATGATGGTTAGACAAGTGCTAGCAAGGGAGGGGGCAAGAGTATCTGTTGCTCTAACGGCGAAAAAAGAGCGAAGTGTAGAAGCGGCGGATGGGGTGTAGAGATGTTTAGTTCTAAATTTTACCGTGTACGCGATGACATCAAGTAAGCTGGGATCGAAGAGAAGCCGTGTCCAATGGCCTTTGATGGCGGACTTCCGAGGGAATTAATTCTGTTGATGTGCGGCTCTCAACGCCGGGGTAGTCCTCCTTGCTGTACCAAACGAGCCCAATCCTCCAGCTTCTTCGATGGTTTAAAGTACTTCCGAGGTTTCTCATACTCGATTTCCCACTCGCGGATCTTCGTGGCCGGCACAGTGGAGCTCAAGCCTGGGATCCCGTTTGGGTATTTTTCGATCCACGGGTTTGTCATAATTGCCGGACGACCCTTTCCGTCAGGAAGATATATTATCTCCCCGAGGCCGGGAGAAAGAACTCTCTCGATTTTGCTCCGCACGTAGAGCGGTTGGGAGACCCATCTTCGGTCGTCTCTGCACTGGAACATCGTACGGTGTAGCTCGGCCATCGGCTGACTGTAGCACCACCACTTTTTGAAACGCACTCGCCGGAGGTGGGCTGCGGCATCACCGGGCATCTCGTCGAGAGCGTTGTCGAGCTTGAATGTCGTGTCTGTCTGCTCTGCGATGAGCGGCTGGTTGGATTGATAGCGTTGGAAGACAAGTGCTTTGGTAGTTTTCATTCTATGTTTGATTCTTGAGGCTAACAGTCTGAAATCATCCAAAACTTCTGCTCCCTGTGGCAGTCTAATTTGTAGCTTTCTTCCAGTGAGGTCGTTGACATAAAAGAAGATGCTCATGATTGTTTCGAGGTCGGAGATGTTGAGTGCCTCGCTAGACCTTTGCGGTGTGGATCCATGAAACCAGGAGCATGAACCGTAATCGAGGAAGTCAAATTCCAATCTGCTGGCTTCTTCATGATATCTTCTATGCCAGCCATTATCTTGCTCGCATGAGTTTAGTATTGTTTGGTAGCACGGCTTATCGTATATTTCGGGGCAATTCTTCAGTAAAGAATGGTAGCCTGCTAGTCCGCAGGCTAAATGCATGACCTTGTGTCTCAGCTGGATCAACTGCCCGGGATCACTTTTGCCAGGGGCATAGATGTCGATATGCACGGTGTGGAACTTGTTTGAATATAGCTTGTGGAGGTTCGGATCTCCAGATCCCTTGTTGTCCTTGAAATACCACCCGTATTTGTCGTGCTGTACGCAAATGTACAGTATTGACCGCTGATCCAGTTTGGGGTAGATCTCTTGGTAGATCACAGGGTGGGTAAGTAAAAAGGTCAATGGACTAGGCAGTTTTGGCAGGGACTTTCCGATGAGGTCATGGTTGTGCCAAGTTTGGGTACGCTCGATTGATGAAGGTGGAAGCCGTGGTTCATATTCTGATAAGAGGAACCACCATACGAGAGCGCGAACCTCAGGCGGCAGTCTCGCCAGACGACCGAGACTGGGTGGGTTTGGCAAGTCCGCCATCGTTTTAGGCTTCTGATACCAGGGATACAAGAAGACTAGAATATTCTAACCCTGCTGCATAGGTGAAAAACCGTAGGACCATCGGAGCTGAACCAAGGAGCTGATGTGGTATTTTAGTCTTGAGTCAAATCTCCTTGTGTTCACCCATACTGTTATCTAATATCTTGACTGGGTGAGTGTTGAGGTTGCCTTGATTGATCTATGTCCTGAATATGTGTTCCCACCGGTCGATCAAGTCTTCGTCGCGGCAGCTACTTACCTTCTTGCTGTGTGTTCAGAAGGGACTCAGCACTCTCTATCGGCGCAAATGATAAAATTATGTGAGTTGTGATGAACCAACAGGGCGGATACGTTGCGCCGAGGTTGAGAATGGCCCCATCAACATCCAGCCGTCGATGAACTTCTCCAGCGTACCAAGGGAATAGTCGTCTACTTGCAGAATCCGTGATTCTTTGACGTTTTTGCTGATTGTTTAAGGACCGTGGAGTTTATGAGGCTTCTTGAAAACTCCCTCGAAACAACATTCGAGAAATTTCCATTTCCATTTCCATTTTCCGCATTGACCGAGACCGACCGCTAGCCTATTTGTCGAACAGCGAGAAGGCGATACTAATCATTGAAGTCGCAAAGCTCTGTAGTAGAGAGGGAGCACCTCGTTCATATGGTTGCCAACACTAACAATGTGAGCGTATCACGTTTGCAAGCTTCACAGTACAATAATGGCCAGTTGAGCCACGGGGGGGCTTAACCACCCTCTCCATCCACGGCATTGAAGCGACTCCACTATCCATCGGCTTATGACAGCGACCCAGCGCTCATCAGACTCAGGCAGGCATCGTTCCAACTGTCGACGGGTTGTTCTTGAATTAGTTATCGAATGCGAGGAGCATTCGTTGAATTAACCTGAGCGAAGCTTGACCTAAAGTGGTTAGAGGCACTTAGTAGGCGGATAATCAGCGCAGTCACTAATGAACGGATTTCAGCACACCTTGCGCATGTACTTCGTACTTTATATGAGGATTTTGATGACACAATACTAATCCCACAGTAATTTGAATTTTACTGCTTGTAATTTCGACGCCTCAAGCTTTCCCGATATGCAACTTCAATCATTAAGCGCACTTGATCGTTGTCTATCATGACACATACTGCCTCCCAACGCTATCTTAGCACTCGGGGAGGTTTCTCAGGCCTTTCTTTTGAAGATGTAGTACTCAAAGGCCTCAGCGATGTAAGCTCGTTTGATGTTCTGGGATAGCTGTCTCGTTCTTATACTCTGTCCAGGATGGAGGCTTGTTCATTCCCAACCAAGTACCGAGTCTACCCTCGGATTGGACTACGAAATGGCGGAATCACGACTTCAATCAATTGGCTTTTGAGCTTCTCTCCTTGTATATATCCCCGTTTGAAATCTCCTCCGAGGATCTCAAAGACATCATAGCCTGCAGCTACAGGACATTTCGACGCATTCCTGAGATCACACCTCTGATTCGCATAGACCGGAAGAAGGATCTATATCTCTTAGAGTTATTCCACGGCCCCACGTTTGCATTCAAGGATGTTGCACTGCAATTCCTCGGCAACTTGTTCGAATATTTCCTTGTCCGCAAGAACCAAGGTAAAGTGGGCAAAGAGCGGGACCATCTCACAGTGCTGGGCGCTACTTCTGGAGACACCGGATCGGCAGCCATCTACGGCCTCAGAGGCAAGAAGGATGTATCAATCATCATGCTTCATCCGAAAGGCAAAGTATCACCAGTGCAGGAAGCACAAATGACTACCATCCTCGACGAGAACGTGCACAACGTCAGTATCGAAGGCTCCTTTGACGATTGCCAGGACATAGTCAAAGCGCTTTTCTCGGACCCCGAAATCAACAAAACCCACAAACTCGCCGCGGTAAACTCAATCAACTGGGCAAGAATATGTGCCCAGATTACCTACTATTTTCAAGCCTATTTCACCCTCGTCCTCTCACCAGACTACGATCCATCAAAACGCATTCAGTTCGTGGTACCCTCCGGTTAGTATTCACGGGATTTTCCTTATGCCTAATCTATATCTTGCAATGTGCACGGCGACATGTTTGAGGAGCACTTACTCTGGAGACATGGCTTGCTTACCCATTTTCCTTCCTGAAAGAGTAACGCTGACCCCATGATCTTCAATAGGTAATTTTGGCGATATCCTCGCCGGCTGGTTCGCCAAGAGCATGGGCCTTCCCCTCACCAACCTCGTAATCGCAACCAACAGCAACGACATCCTCCACCGCTTCATGACCACAGGCACCTACTCCAAACAACCGCTCGACGGCCCCTCCGCCGAGGGAGGCATCACTAAAGATGGCGTAAAAGCTTGTTCCGCAGGTGTCCAAGAGACGCTGTCCCCAGCCATGGACATCCTAGCCTCATCAAGTAAATCTTTGAGCATCTTCTACCCCGTTCTGCGTGTTCCATAAGACTTAACTCAGCAGCATCTTTCTCCAAAAACCATCCAAAATTTCCACCTCCAAACTCAAAGAAGGAAAGCTGACTCCAGAAACCCACCTTAGACTTCGAACGCCTCCTCGCCTACCTCGCCTTCGACGTCTACTGCCCCCCCAACGTAACCCCAGAGCAGAAACTCTCAGTCGCCCGCGACCACGTGAACCCATGGCTCCAGCAACTCAAATCCTCCGGCGGATTCACCGTGCCCCCTCCCATCCTCACCCGCGCCCGTACCTCCTTCTCTTCCTTCCGTGTCTCCGACGCCGAAACAACCTCCACCATCCGCAGCACCTACCTCTCCTCCTTCCCCTCCGTCCCCCCATCCGAAGGCACGACGGGCAAAACGGGCGGCTACATCCTCGATCCACACTCCGCGGTCGGCATCGCTGCCTCTCTCCAGACAATGGAGAACATGAATGACGTTTATACCATTTCATTGGCGACGGCGCATCCGGCGAAGTTTGCGCATGCTGTGGATTTGGCGCTCAAGGGGCAGGATGGGTATGCGTTTGAGGATGTGCTGCCGGAGGTGTTTAAGGGGTTGGAGGGGTTGGAAAGGAGGGTAATCGGGATTGGGGGGGAGGATCTGTTGGGGCAGGTTAGGAAGTTGATTGAGAGGGAGGTGCCCGCGAGTGGAACGAGCGGAGAAGCAATCAATGGCTTAGGTGAGTAGGTATGGGCTTGGAGTGGTGAGTTAGTCCACCGACTATTCTTCATTCCGTTGTGTCAAAAAATGCGAAGAAATGGTGCAGCCTTCTTTGGGCTTGGGCACGGGCTGATCATGAGCGATACTTCGGGCTGGAAAACGTGAATGCAGGCAAAAATACGTCATAATCGGAAGCTATCAACTAGATCCTAAGATGCTGCTCTGTGTATGCACGCCAGATCTGCAGGCCTGCCGTGGTGCTTGCAATCAACAGCCCAACACAATACCTCACCTAATCTCAATGCAAGCAATTTTATGCGTCCACCCACCGACATCGGCCCGCTACAGCGGCTTCAACAGCTTCGAATCCCTATCAAACCTCGAGTTCTCCTTCATCAGCTTCGTGAACTGGGATTTCCGCTCGTCGCCCACAATCTGCCCCTTGTAGAACTTCATCAGCTCCCCCACGCGGATGCCCTGCGGCGGGATTCGCGCGCGGATGTCCTCTGCTGAGGGCAGTGGTCCCTGGGATGTTGCATCGATGGCTAGGAAGAGAGACACGGATTAGCTTCACGTCTGTCGCGTAGGGGAAGGGTGGGTGTAGAACAGGGACTCACCGGGTGTGCCCGTTCTTGCAGGCGGTGCAGAAGGACTGCCCGCCCTGCTCATTTGCGGCGTCCCGTTCCTGGACGGCTGCCCTAGTTTGAGCTTGATGCGTTTCTTTGTCCCATCGCTCCTCTCGCCCCCGGAGCCTTCACTCCCGGAACCGGCGTTCGAGCGCGAGTGTTTAGTTCCTGCTCCTGGGGCAGATGAAGATGGGAGGGCCAAGCTTGGCGACATGGGCCTTGAGGGCGGCTGTACCGGTTGCGAGGAGGAGAGACCGTTGTGCTTCTTGTGCTTCTTCCGGGATGATTCGTTGCCGCTTGCTTCTGAGATGTTGGGGGAGCCCGGGCGTTTAAGTGAGGAGGGGGGTTTGGCGTTGGGGAGGGGATGTTTGGTGGGACGTCCGGAGGGGGTGTTGGTCCCGCGGGAGGAGGCGCCGGAGGATATTTTGGAGATTTTGGTCTTCTCGCGGTCGGAGGCGTTGGGGTTTTTGGCTTCTTCTTTTTTGCGCTCTTCGGCTTTGGCGAGCTCGGTTTCGGTGTCTTCGGACTCGCTCTATGAGATGTGTTAGCTTTCTACTTTCTTCATCGAGCTATAGCACGGTAGTCGTACAGATTCAGTGTATGGGTCTTCGCCGGAGTCGGATTCATAGATGTAGTTCTTCTCTCGCTTGACAATGGTCTTCTTAACCCTCTTCCCAAACTTCTTCAACTCCGCATTCACCTTTTGCTCCTCCTCTTCTTGACGATCGGCTTCCTTCTCATCTCGCAACTCAAAGGTATTGGCCTGTAACTGGTCTAGCTTGATCCTTGTCTCGGTCTCCTTTTCTTCGGCGTCTTTTACATTGTCCATGAACGGAGTCTCTTCGTCATCTGCGAACCGATCCTCCTCGAAATCTAAGTCGTCTACCTCCCCGTACTCTGATTTGAAGTTCCATCCGCCACCCTCCTGTTTGGTGCTGCCCGTCTTTCCTACGAAGAGCTGCTTGGCGAACCTCGAATGGTGTTGATCCCTGGTGGCGCGCTCCTGTCTTTCCAGCGACTGCGCCGCCCACTTGCTTTCCTCTTTGATCTTCACGCCCATCTTTTTTTCCGCTTCTTCGAGGGTGAGGTTCTTGAAGTTGTGCTTGGGATTGAATTTATACCACTTTTCTAGCGGAATAACCCGGAACACGCCATCCTCACCGTGTGACAGGGCAGCGTAATTACCCGAGAGCGCATCCTCGTAGCTTCCCACCCAAGTGCTCTTGTTGTCAAAATCTTCCAAATGCCACGGCAGCGCTTCTTCGTACCGCAACTTTGATTGAGCTCTCTTCGCTTCGGTCTGATCGTTTCGGTATACGGTTTGGACCTTCTTGCCAAAAGGCATCTTGCGCTGATTCACGCCTTTGTCGGCTGAAGGAGCAATCAAAGCCGCATCCGCTTCTCGCTGGGCTTGCTTTTCTTTTCTCTCTTTATCCCGCCTCTCTCGTTCCTCTGCCGGTAGCCCATCGTCCTCCTCTTCTTTGATGCCCCCAGCTCCGCCTGGTACCATTCTTGGATCTCGGCGGTGCAATCGTACCGGTCTGGTGAACTCATCCTTATCGCTAAGATCGACAGGCTGTTTGCTGGCAAATCTAGCAACATGATGTCGAACCCCTTCCATTAGCGCCCGTTTGGTAATCACCAGAGGGTAGTCGGTGAAGGGCTCCATCGGCTTCTCACTGAAGCCGCTAGTCTTGATTCCCGATCCAGCTTCAAGTGCGTGGGGAGGAGGCGAAGGCCGTGCTCCTACGGGCCCTGGCTTCCCATGGTGATGGGGCATTTTTTGGAGAGCACCATGTGGGTGTACTAAGGTGCCATTTGCATGGCTTACGGCAGAGCCATTTGGCTGCGCAAAATGCGTTGCACGTTTGTGTTTGTTGGGACGTACGAGAGGGTCTGCCTTCTTGGGTCGACGCACGATGGGAGGGGCCCCTCCATTTGAAGTACGGCCTGGAGTGTGTCCGGCGGGTGAGGCGCTCATGTTGTTAATGGGGGTTATCCCCAACAGAAGCCCCTGTACGAATCATTGACGGTCGGAGAGGAGAGTTCCGAAGTGAGCGGAACAGTTCGAGTGTCTGGATGCACAGCATCAGAAGGGGGAATGTTTCGGGTTGTGTCCTAGCATTGGTGAAAGTTGTGGCTGTTTCAGCACGCTAGGAACATCTGCTGGTTACAGCCGTCGTGACAACATTTCTGGGATTTTACAGACCGTCGTGAGGTGAAGTGAGGTGGAACGGCAGCTGAAAGTGTCGACAAGATGGGTTTCATTGATCTCCATCCGGCGTTTCGCGATCTGCGTTTGGAATACTCCTTATGGTAAGCCTGACGCTAGGCAGCCGGCCCGCGCTAATCTAGCTTAAGGTAGCAACTCTACGTTCAAAACCTTGACTCTCGACGATACGAAAAATTCGTTGCCACTATTACTGCTGCGTCGCCACAGTACCCAGAATTGATTGGTATACCGAGATTTCGTGCGGAGAGCGATATAGGAACGGCGGTACACTTGTATTGCTCATTTCAAGTCGCATATCGCGATTGTCATCTTTCTTCTTTACCAGGAGCAAGAAGACCTTGAAAGGTATAGGAATCTCTAATGATCTCGTTCTGTTGGCTCAGAATTGATTACCGCTGGCCATAGTCCTAGTAGCAGTGGCAGACTGTCCTTTTTGGCCTCAGCGGACAGGCAACCCGTCAGTCCATCAACAAAACGCAAAATTATAGACAAATTCCTCTAGATTCTGTTCGGGCCAAGTCAAGGGTTCTTACACCTCGTCTTCTACATACACTTGGGTGCTTCCCTGCGATGGTGTGAGGAGTGGATTAATGTATAAGTAGTGGTACCTTACCTTAGTCACGGACACGTGATAGGCGCGTGAATGGCTAAAAGTGTTCAAATGCCCTCATCTCCATAAAGTCTGCTTTTCATATTTACCCTCCTAGTCTTCTTTACTGAACAACGAAGATCACAGGTGATCAAGATCTTCTACAGCTTCAAGCCTGTTTCGGAAGGTGCGACTGATCTGACAGTCGTGTCAGTCTCCAGCTATCGCGGAGGAACATGGACCAGGAAGACCCAGCCATCGTATCTGCCAGAAAGGCTTCAGCATCTGGCAGACCTTCTGTTCCACAGGCGAATCGCGCCACGGAATTTGCCAACGCTTCAGAGCGGGATAACGATGCAGCACACAATGCTGCTCCTTTCGAGCATAAGCTGAGAGGAATGATCCAAAGCCACAACAAAGATCAGTCCGCCTCTAGGGGGCCAGTGTCTCCAAAAAGTTTCACACGCTCAACAATGCCAGGCCGTACTCCAGAAAGGACTGCAGCACAGAATGGTCAGCGCTCGAATTTAGGAGGTTCTCATCGCCATGAACCGCATTCTCAAGCCAACGGCGAGGCCAGAGCCAGCCCGACCGCGAATATATCAACACAGATTAGAAGCGCAGCTCAGGAACGACTCTCAGCGGCTACAGTACCTCCTCAACGCGCTCATCAAGCATGCCAAAGCTCAGGACCTGCCGCAAGTCAATCGACTAGCGTTGAGCAAAGGCGCCAAGCTGGCCTGGGGCAATCCCGAAGCAACCTTCAGGGTGACGCTTCTAATCGGTCTGGGCCAAGCACAAGTAGTCATAATAAAAGACCTAATCAGCAGCAGCGACAGCAAATGGGGACCCTGTCCCTTCAAGATCTACAGCAGCCTAGGACGAATATAACAACCCTTCCTTCGTCGAGCAAGCAACCCGGCCCGCAACAACCCACTCCGCCTCATCTGCGGAAATCAACAACCCATCAGGATATACCAATTCCTTTTGCAGCTCATCCACATCAGTTTTCATCCTATCAGTATCGCCCACCCCCAAATGCGCAACCATTGCAGTATCATCGTCCACAGCATGCAAGCTATGGAGCGAACTACGCACCACCACCCGGCTTGATTCGCAACGGACCGCCATCATATCGACAGGTACCTTTCCACAACACCGAACCCGAATGGCGCAATCTCACCCAACCACAACCGCAGTTACTGCAATTCGTAAAACCCATTCCCCAGCACCGTCAACTTTACGACCCACACTCGGATCGAAGGCCGGGTGTCGTTCACAATGGGGAATGGATGGTGCCATCCGCCTTGCGAGTGCAGTCAAATTTTCTAGATCAGCTTGTCTCGGTAGAGGTCCCAAAAGCACAAATCGATGCAGCGGAGCTAGAAGAGAAGGAGAAATTTAGGCTGAGACTTCAGGAAGTCTGTCAAGCTGCCACGACGGAGTACGAGTTATTGAAAGACGTCAATTTTGACGGCAGCACGGTGGCATTGGAATGTTATGGTAGTGTGGGATCTGGCTTTGCAATGTCCGGCTCAGATATGGATTTAGCTTTCTTGTCTCCTGCATCAAGCCCAGAACCAGCCTCACCGGAGTCTGAGCTTCCGAGAGTGTTGGAGAAAGCCTTCCTGGATCTTGGGTACGGCGCAAGGTTACTAACGAGAACAAGAATACCAATTATCCGCTTCTGTGAGAGGCCTACACCTGAATTAGCTGAAGCACTGCATCAAGCACGCCTGAAATGGGAAAAGGAGAAGGTCGAAAAGTCCGCCCCGAAAAACCAAAAGAAGCATAAGAAAGAGAACAATGGCCAAGGAAGTGATGCGGAGGCCGCTACCGACACGATCGAGGATACCGCCGGCAAAGGTGAACCGGCCGAGGTCGGTTGTGTTGGGGCTGTCCCCGAACAACAAGACCATCAGAGTCGTGCCGAGGATGGAGTACCTGCCACTACGGCGGCGATAGGAGATCTCAACATGACGGAGTTTTCACTGATGACGCCGGTCGAGGCCATAGCTCTATCCTCCCGAGAAGACATTATAGAGACAAGCCTGGAACATAGCCAAACTGAGCCATCGGAGACAAGGACAGATAGCGAGCTCGTTCGCTTGTATGGTATAGCAATGAGTGAGGGCTGGTTCGATTCGTCTGAGAAGAGCATCATAGTGCAATTCATCTCGGCAGTGAAATCACACGGTCCGGACGGAGCACATGAGGTCCTTGAAAACGCTCGCGTTCAGTTGCAAGGTCTGCCCGACGTTATCGGGAGGTACCGCGAGCCTTTCGTTAACCCTCTAGATCTTCCAAAGTCAGGCGTGGGGATACAATGCGATATCAACTTTTCCAACCATCTTGCATTGCACAATACGCATCTGCTTAAATGCTACACGCTCTGCGACGAACGGGTCAAACCCATGGTCATCTTCGTGAAGTTGTGGGCTAAGCGCCGCAAGATTAATAGCCCTTACCATGGTACTCTATCTTCTTACGGCTATGTGTTAATGGTCTTACATTATCTCATGAATGTTGTGCAGCCGCCAGTCATACCGAATCTCCAGAGGGTCCCTCGAGCCATAGAGGATACATCGCCAGGAAATGACAGGGTCATCGATGGATATACCGTACGTTTCTGGCGCGACGAAGATGATATACGAAGAGTTGTCGCAAGTCCAGGATTCAAGCAGAACTACGCCGACACTGTTGGATCTCTTCTCAGGGGCTTCTTTCAGTACTTTGCTCATCCCTCTGATGGCGGTTTTCAATGGGGTACAGACGTCTTATCACTTCGTACTCTCGGAGGTCTTCTGCGTAAAGACGTCAAGGGCTGGACAGGAGCGAGAACGACGACAACGGAGTCAAACGTGCTGGGCGAAGAGGTGAAGGAAATCAGGCATCGCTATCTATTCGCTATTGAGGATCCATTCGAGACAGAGCACAACATCGCTCGAACGGTGGTTCACAACGGCATTGTAGCGATCAGAGACGAGATTAGAAGAGCTCACCGGATTATACAAAATCAAAGCAGAAACAGGCCGATGGAAGACGGAGAGTTGCTTGCGGAGGCTAAGAGCAAAGAGCATCTCCAATATAGGTACTTTGGCCCTTTGATACCAAATTTTGGGAAGGCAAAGACTGCTGTGAAGAAGGAGAATGGGGTGGCTACAGCGCCGACCGAAACAGCGTCGACCGAAACAGCGTCGACCGAAACAGCGTCGACCGAAACAGCGTCGACAGCAGCCTCGTCCAGCGATACAGCCCCGAACCTGGTGGTCCCTGAGAAAGTTGAAGCTGCGGATTCAGCGTCGGATGAGAAAGGTAAGGAAGCGATCTCGTCCAACCATACAGCCCCAAAGCAGGTGGTCCCTGAGCAATTTGGAAGTGCGACTCCAGCCTCGGATGAGACAGGCAAGGAAGATACAGCTTCGAAGCCAGGGGTTTCTGGGACAGCTGAAGGTGTCGCTCCAGTGTTTACTCGGATAGCCAAGGAAACAATATCCTCCAACGATATGGCTCCAGAGCTGGTGGCTCCTGGAGCAGTTGGAGAGCGGATACATGCCGACATGGCTGCATAGGCCATGATCTCCGGTTATGTTGAACCTTCATCTTCTGTTGGCCTGCCACTGAGTTTGACTCTCCTATACGCACAATTCAATGAATACATGTACCTTTCAATTGTAGAATATTGTAAATGGAGCTGGGAAATCCCTGGAACCGTGCTATAGATCTTCTCTTGTAGCTAATCAATTATAATCGTGTTCATGATCTATCAAGCCATGGATGTTACCGGATGTTGTCAAAAGAATTGATTGTTGATGCTGCTTGAACCTTGAGTCTTGCCCAAAGTAAAGTAATTAGCTACTATATCGTACCTTAGAGTAACGATGTCGCTTATCAACCACCTTTGCCCTAATCACTAGCGTACCTTAGAACCAGGTCATCCCAGATGACCCTTCTCGCAACTACTTTTACTTCGGAAAGCGCCTTATCTCGCATCAAGATGCCCACTGAGTTGGAGGAGGTACATTCTGCTTCCGGGGTGTTTGCTAGCGAGTGTCCTGACGTAGTGTAAACAAAATAGCTCGTTGAGTTCCTGCATCATGGCAATACTCAGATCCGGCAGATTGGTATAGAAGCTCTTGCATCCATTCAAGTCGAGTACGATATGGCTAACACAGTACCGGCAGCCGCCGAGAACCTTGTGCCATACTCAAAGAGCTTCCCCTCAATCTTCAAGAGCGGCCAATGTACACCCGTCAAAGACCTCAAGCTTCTGATAAAGGACTACGCTGTGTGTAGGAACCCCGATACACTCTACCTGTTCGAAGAACCATACTGACACACATCACTGTCTGCAGCCGATAGCCCAGAATGCCCTCACGATCCTCATCAACATCTCCTCCGACAAAGAAGTCCTCAAGCTCCTGGCTGACGACGCCTTCCTCGAGACAATGCTGCTGCGGATGACTGTATGTCAGTCCACCTTCTCTTCACCCTCCCCTAATCCCAAAATCCGTCTTGCAATGGTTCTGACTCCACGCGCTCCCGCAGAACCCCAAGGAGCCCAACGCCAACAGCCTCGCCATGCTCCTCGCCAACATGGCAAAATCCGACTACCTATCCCGCCTCACCACCCTAAAACGGAAACCCGTACCCGACCTCACAAACTCATCCTCCGCGCTCGACCAGCTCATCGAGCTCTTCAACAGAGGTCCAAATGGAGGCTACAACCCCTCTGCGAACTACGACTACCTAGGCTACGTCTTCGCCGACATGGTAAAAGTACTTCCCTCCCCTCCCCTTCCCCTCTCCCCTCCTCCCCTCACCATAATCTCACAAGCTAACACAACCCCCAGATCCCCGCCTTCACCACCTACCTCACCACCCCCGCCCCTTCCCGCCCCTCCTCCCTCCCACCGCTCTGCTCCCTCCTCCCATTCACGACCCACCCCTCCCTCCCGCGGCGCCTCTCCCTCTCCCTCCTCCTCCGCAACCTCACGCTCACGCACCCCTCCCCTCTCACCCTCCTCACCGAGCCCATAACCCTCCTCCCACACTTGCTCCTCCCCCTCCTAAGCCCCGACCCTCCCTTCACAGAAGCCGAAACAGACCAATTGCTGCCAGAGCTGCAATACCTGGGCTCTGAGCAGGTCCGGGAGAAGGATATGGGGGTGATGAAGGGGTTGTTGGAGACGTTGTATTTGCTGGTTGTGAGGGGGGATAGGCAGGGGAGGGGGGGGGAGGGGAAGAAGGTGGTGGGTGAGGGGGGGACGTATTTGGTTGTTAGGGAGTTGCATAGGGAGGTGGAGGATGAGGGGGTTAGGGAGGGGTGTGAGCGTTTGGTGGATGTGCTGATGGCGGTGGAGGATGTCGAGGGGGAGGGAAGAGGGGATGAAGAGGTGGAGGAGGATGAAGAGAGTAAAGTTGTGGAAATATTTTGAGTGATAGAACGACTTGTTTAGAGGTGTGTGGGTCCCCGTATCACGACTAGCGAACGAATTATGGATTCCCCACGGTCTCTCACTGGTGGTGGAGAAATAGCTTAATATATCTTCGCCTTTCTTCCTTCATACATTCAATTCCAGAACCTAGACACTGTACAGACACGGCATTACCACTAAGGTTGCCGATCACATCGCAGCAGCGACGAGCACACCAGTCTTGATCTAGGAAATAGAGTGATTTGCTCCACTCAATTGGTTTCGCTACTTCCTAGTCTCGCCCCTTGCTCACTGTGATGGAGGCAGAGGTAGAATAGGTTTCTAGAAAACCCAGTAATCTTCGACGTGTAAGCCGGAAGTTGGTGGAATCAAGCGCACGGGTAGGCTCAAAGCGATCGCTTTCTTTTCCTTCTCGAAATCTTGATGAAGCGAAGTTCATACGCCGCTTGAGAATATTCGGGAGGGGGCGAGAATGGCGAAAACGTCGGAGGAACCCAATTGCACCACAACAGATCGTTGCTCGCGAAAGGATATACGACGAATCTTTCAGCTGCTCTCAATTCTTCAGCACTACCCAAGGCGGCGCGGACAGGTGCACACATGGTTGTGCTTTCTACTCAGCCATCGCTTCCCCGAATACCATCCGGCTGTGAAGCAAGGGTACGCGACAGTGTCAACGGTGTAGATCTAGAGTCACTGGCTCTGGTCTCTCGTCTTTGTCTTCGGCCCCTTGCGCTCGCCTTCGAGCGTTTCTTACGCAATGGAGTACCGACATTAAACGCCTGCTCCAGAATATGTCCGGCTGTAAGCAATAACGCATCCCGGCCATATTGTCCAATTATCTGTATACCAACAGTGGAAGGTTTGAGGGAAGTTGGTGTGGAGCTCGTACCGATCGGCACAGGAATGGTCACCGCCGGCAAACCAGCCAGACTTGCCGGCACAGTCAATACATCATCAGCAAAGGTGTCCACCGAGTTCCTGGAAGCGACGCATTCCAACGTTGGTGGCAGTGATTGCGAGGTGGGCGTGATCAAGAAATCAACTCCACTATCCGTTTCGCTGCTGGTCTTCCTAGGCGGCAGGAGCGGATGGCCCAGGCGGAAAACATTGTTGAAGTCGTGTTGTACCAATCTTCGTACCTTTTGCGCTTTGATGAAATAATTGTCGATCGCTCCCGCGCTTAAGCTGTAAGATCCAAGCAAGATTCTCCTTCGTACTTCTCTCCCAAATCCTACAGCTCTTGCTCCAGCGTATAAGACGTGTGATGAATCCTCATGGGGATTTCCATTCCCATAGCGGACACCATCGTACTTTGCCAAGTTGGAAGACGCCTCTGCGGCGGCTATCACGTAATAGGCTGACAAGGCCACCTCTGTTGTTGGTAAAGATACCGGATGTATCGTGTGCCCCAAGGACTGGAGTTTCTGCAGAGCCTTCAGCCACACCATACGAACAGCCGGCTCAAGCTCCGCCGTATTATACTCCTTTGGTACACCGAAGCGGAGGCGCGATGGCCCGCATTGGTGGCTATGCTCCCTGATCCGATCTCCAAGCCTAGCCTGGCTTTCTTCGGAAAGGCAAGTTGGGTCTTTAGTGTCCCTTTGGTGAATGATCGCTAAGGGCAAAAGCCGTCAGCTTTAGACGGACCGTGAGGCAGTTACATTCTTACCGTACATGTTTTTCACTGCACCGATACCTTTGGCAAGAATTCCGACAATGTCAAGAGAATTAGCATACGCGACAACCCCCCATCGCGACAAACGGCCATACGAAGGCTTGAATCCTACAATTCCAGTGTAAGCTGCCGGTAGGCGTACCGATCCCCCAGTGTCGGTCCCAAGTGCCCTGCGTTGATTAGAAAGCACGGTTGACGAAGTGTAGAATAACAAGCATACGCGTAAGACTGATTGGTCGCAACAGCCACTGCACTGCCGCCAGAGCTACCCCCGGCAGACAAGAATTGACCGTGTAGAGTAATGTAGTTGCGAGTAGGACCAAAAGCCGAATTAGTGGAATGAGATCTTGAATAATGGGTCAGCCTCGCCGTCAAATCGTTGGTTTGTTCGACGTACCCCATCCCGAACTCATCAAGATTGGTTTTCCCAGTAAGAAGACACTCTCCATCCCGGAGCTTTGAGATCATGGTGGCAGCAAAGGGACTTTGAAATCCATTGAGAATGGTAGATGCACAAGTTGTGGGCTCGCCCACGGTGCATATATTGTCCTTGACTACTATCAGCTTGCCGTCGACATTTGAGACAAGCTTATCTGCTTGGGGTCAGCGCAGGAATGGGATAGCGCTGGGAACACGCGACTGACTGCTGCAAGAGCGGTCAAAGGAGTCTCGAAGCTTTTCGACGTAGCCGGTATCGTTCACACCTTGGGAGATAAATGCATTGAGGGAGCGATTGCCCTGATGCCGTTGATTCACCAACCAGTCCTCGGCAGCCTTTGCGACCTTTGCGGCATAATGTGTTCGGCGGGTCATACGCTCGAACGCCGGAGAGAAACAGGATTCAGAACATTTTACCGTTGTGAACGGCTGTTGTTGGAACGCAGAGTCGCAGAGAGAGAGAGATCGAAGTTGAGCGCGCTCCGCGGAATTAGACTAAGTCCGTGATCGCGTCGACGGGTTGGCAGCTTCACGAGTTGCCAAGTTGTTCAGTAGCATCACCACCCTCTCTCATCGAGCAGCTATTGCGACTTCCGGTCGAATACAATAGCCAAGCCTGGACTATGCTCCATCGATTATTGCAAGCCACTTGGGCTCTCGCATCCCTCCTGACTACTAAAGCCGCCCAACCTTCAGCACCGGCGCCTGTTTCAGCGCCTCTGAGAGACCTTCCATGGGGCCAGCTCAATTTCCTGCACACTACGGATACTCATGGGTGGCACGCCGGGCATCTTCAAGAGTAGTTGTTCAGGTATTTCTATCAATTAGCGCTTGCTGACCCTGCACGTAGGCCGTCCTACAGCGCCGATTGGGGGGACTATATATCATTCGCCGAACGCTTGCGAGAGAGAGCTGATCGCGAGGATTCCGACTTTTTACTTATAGATACTGGAGACAGGGTGGAAGGTAACGGTCTTTACGATGCGTCGGTCCCGAAAGGAAAGTTTACGACGGACATCTTCAAGGAGCAGAACATCGACGTAATTTGTTCAGGCAACCACGAATTGTACAAACGGAGTGCCGCTGAGCGTGAATACCTTGAAACGGTTCCAGATTTTCAAGACAACTACCTCGCTTCCAATCTCGATATCGTGGATCCTGAGACTGGCGACCAAGTGCCGCTTGCCAAACGGTATAAGAAGTTCACAACGAAGAACCAGGGCATACGAATTCTGGCATTCGGCTTCATCTTCAACTTTAGGGGAAATGGGAACAATACTGTGGTGCAGAGAGTCGAGCAGACTATCCAAGAACAGTGGTTCCAACAAGCGATCCGCGATCGAGAGGTAGACTTATTCCTTGTGGCTGGCCATGTGCCCTTGCGCTCGCCAGAGTTCGATCTCATATATAAAGCCATCCGAGGCCAACAATGGGACGTACCAATACAATTCTTTGGAGGACATACGCACATTCGCGACTATGCAAAATATGACGCAAAAGCCTATGCCTTGGAAAGCGGGCGATACATGGAGACCATTGGATTCATGTCGATATCGGGGCTAGCCACTGGTGGCAAAGGCATCGCGACTGAAGCAGCTCCAGATGCTGTCGCCATGAGAGTTGCACCTTCTTTTGCACGTCGCTACATTGACAACAACCTCTACTCTTTCCATCATCATACTTCGCTCAATGCCACGACATTCCCCACCGAGCATGGTCGAAACGTGTCTTCAGCTATTGCATCTGCACGAACAGTCTTGAAGCTCGACAAGCGCTTTGGCTGCGCCCCGATGGATCTCTGGACGAATCGTGCGCCCTACCCCAGCAAACACAGTATCTTCACCTGGGTGCAAGACCTCGTGTTCCCGGACATGATCCACGACCCGAACCGCGAAGACAAGCCATCCCTAGTACTCACGAACACTGGAGCTCTGCGCTTTGACATCTTCAAAGGTCCGTTCAGCGTAGATACAACGTATAGTGTAAGCCCCTTCACCAGTGGCTTTCGCTTCATCAAAGATGTCCCTTACAGCGTAGCGAAGAGGCTCCTTGTCGTATTGAACCAGGAAGTGCCTCAACTTGAGCAGGAACACCATCGGCTGCGGGCGCCAATCCCAGCAGCATTCGAAGACCATGCCAGGACCTTAAAGGGCGTGCATGCGCAGGTGGCCTCCCAATCGAAAGATGGTCAGCAGATTGTCATGGGAGACGAATCCGAAGACACTCCTTTAATTCCTGGCTACACCACTGTAGATGATGCCGGCACGGACGGAGATGATACGATGCACTCCAAGATCACCTTCTACAGAGTACCTAATGTTATCGAGTCACGCATTGGCTTCCCCACTGAGTCTCGTGCTGCAGTGTTCGCTAGCGCCGACGAGCCTGAGACGGTTGACGTTGTCTACGTTGACTTCATACAATCATATATCTTGCTTGCTCTTAAATTTCTTGGGACCGACTATGAGGAGAATGACACCGAAATTCATATGGAAGGTTCCACCATGACGTCTGTTATTGCGGATTGGGTTCAGCAAAATTGGGATAATGACTGCTGATAATCAAGCGGAAGGAGTATAATGCAGACGTACCGCGCGACCTCTCGGAAGTGCCTCCGACTGTTGACTCCCTGCTCGTGCGGACAACATAGCAAAGATCTTGCTACAAAGGTCAAAGACTTCAGTCCTGACCTGGCAAGCCTTGCAATCTGGCGAAGCTCATCCAAATCTCCGCCACACCTGAGTAGAGATGCAGAAAGATTACACAACTAAATCTAGTCCCAGTATCCTCATCAACATATATGCTCTACTATCGGCTAAATCTCGAGAAACTATGCCGATAGGTGTGGTAGCAAAGGATAGGCACAACCTCCGGTATATGTCCTCCAATGCATGCAAGTGGATGGCTCAGGGCCTCTCAATAGCCAACGAAGTGGCAAGAGGAAAAGCTCACCTCAGCAAACATTCGGCAACGCTGGGAGAGTAAAGCCAGATGGTCAAATCCGTCGACTCAGACCATACAGTAACAAGTCGCGCTGCCTGTCTCTGCTCGGTCGGTCCGAAGATTCAGAATGCCGACAGAAGAATTTTACAGTGCTCACCACATATGTACATACTTAATTCAGGAGGGAGCCTATATCTTGTCCATACTTTATATATATATACATGTAGGAAGCCTAGCTCGGGGGTTTAGCCAAGCCATAAACTAGCCTTTCTCAGAGAGCCGTAGCACAACTGTCTTTTCCCTCTTTCGAAGACTCCGTACCCAGACAGTTGTGGAAATCTACTCAACGAGTGAGTGGATACAGGGAGCGACAGGATAATAGTAGTAAGAAAACAAGGCGATCACCCATCTGTGAGCCCCTGGTAAGAACCGACAAATACAGCAAAGATTCAACAAACGTCATGAGAAAGCCAAGTAGCAAAACATCCACCCCTACCAAAAAATATTCATAGCCATATCCTTCGATGGCGGAATAGTAGGCATCGACTGAGACTAGAGACTCACTGTCGAAGCAGGGAGAGCGATGAGAGCTAGCTGTCGCTGCAACGACTACTTTATGGCTTGAAAGCGATAGCCAGGAACTAGATCTGAATTTCATGGATAACAAACATACTGGGTCAGAGCCCTAAGTCTAGTCTCCGTTTACCATGTCACGTGACTGTGACTGCGTCTCAAGATCGTCAATCCCACTCTTTCACTAAGAGTACTTCGCCCCCTTCGTATGACGGTTCTCAATTCCACCCATAGACGAACCGTAATCGCCACCGACTAATAACATAGCAAACAAAAATAGAAAAACGCAGAACCAATTGGTTGATCAGAACAACCAACCCCTTCAACCCCTTCTCAGAATACAAAAAAACCCCCATCCCACACCACCACCCCTTAGCTTCCCCACTCTCTTTCCCCCCTCCCCCCCCCACAGCGAGGCCATTACTAAATCTTGTCCCTCCAACAAACAAATCAGTCTTTGAGGATAGTGCGATAGGTGTCCCTTGCACCATGCCCGCTGTACGACCTCT
>JAABUQ010002093.1_pt1 | contig 40487 bp, 31 predicted proteins | sample 5560001 | NCBI WGS metagenome assembly JAABUQ01 (sample SAMN10711888, study PRJNA513371) | rock metagenome | isolation source: Antarctica rocks | place: Antarctica: Victoria Land, Finger Mt nord | collected 2015-12-18
CCTCGATGAGGACGATCGCCCGGGTCGCCACGTGCGCCAGGTAGGACTGGGACAGCTGGGGCTCGACTGCGGCGCCCCCCTCGGAGTCGGCCTCGGAGTAGTAGGTGCCGTCCCGGACGAACGCGCGCACGATCGTCCCGGCGACCGGGCTGTGCCACCGGTGGTAGTTCGTGGCGCTGAGGTAGGCCTGGTAGACGGTCCCCCCGACGAACGCGTCGACCGACGCGTCCCCGGCCAGCACGTCCTGGAGCGAGTACGGCTGGCTCTTGATCCAGAACCGGTCGTGGCGTCGGACGTCCCTGCTGATCCCGTACGGGGTGGACTCGCAGGCGCTGACGATCACCTTGTCGTCGTCCGGGGAGGCGACCGGGCGTTCGCCGTCGTTGAAGCGCCGGGTGAAGAAGTCGTTCCACGACGCGAATCCCCAGTACCGGTCGTCGGGGTCGTGGCGGTACTGCTCGATCCCGATCGCGGCCCGGGCCGCCTCGCACCGCCACCCCGACGGCGAGTCGTTGAGCACGTAGCGCGAGTCGGCGCTGGTGAGGAACGTGCACCACGCGGACAGGATCCTCTTCAGCACCGCGTTGACCCGCGGGTCGCGGAACGCGGCGAACCCGGCCGGCGTGCCCGACGCCCAGTCGAAGATCGCTCCGAGCGGTGTGATCACCATCGAGTCCGTACTGAACTCGGGCGCCATCGTGAGCACCTCGTTGATCGCCGCAGCAGCTGCGGCACGTCCCGCACGTGCCGCGTGCTGTACGGCTTGCCGGCCGGGACCTGGGCGATCATCCGCTCGACGTACATCCGGACCACCGCGTCGCCCGCCATCAGGTCCTGGAACTCGGTCAGCACCGGGTGCAGCCCGACCCGCTCACCCCGGGCCTGAACCCGCTCCCGGTGACCGACCAGCCACGCCTCCAGGTCCTCCTGCCGCTCCGGCAGCCACCCGGCCCGGCGACGCACGTCCACACCCTCACCACCGCTGATCACCCGGGGACCGTAACCCGCCCGCACACCCGGTCCACCCGTCCGGGCTCAGCGGCTGCGGGTGCCGTCGTAGGAACGGCCCAGCAGGCTGAGCACGACGATCAGCGCCGCGGCGACCGAGATGCCCGTGTCCGCCACGTTGAACACCGGCCAGTAGGGAAGCGCGACGAAGTCCACGACGTGCCCCCGCAGGAACCCCGGCTCGCGGAACACCCGGTCGGAGAGGTTGCCCAGCGCGCCACCCAGCAGCAGCCCGAACGCCAGCGCCCAGACGGTGCTGCGCAGCCGCCCGGAGATCCGCACCACCACCAGGACCACGGCGACCGCCACCAGCGACAGCACAGCGGTGTACCCGGTCGCGAGACTGAACGCGCTGCCCGGGTTTCGGAGCAGGTCCAGCCGGACGAGCCCACCGACCACCTCGACCGGCCGACCCGGCGTGAGGCTGGCGACCACGGCGATCTTGCTGACGACGTCGAGCATCAGCCAGCCGGCCGCCACGCTCAACACGAGTCCGCGCCGGGACCGGCCCGCCGGCAGCGGAGCGGGTGCCGGCACCGCGGCCGGCTCGACCTCGGCCCCCCGGACCCGCTCGTCGGGACCGGCCGCCTCCCCACCGGGCACCCGAGATCCACCGGACTGGTCGGGGATGTCGGTGCTCACCGCGCCGCCCGCTCGAGCTCGACGGTGACCCGCTCGCCGTCGGCGAGGGCAACCCCCACCACGTCGTCGAGTGGCGATCTGAGCTCGCTGAGCGAGCCCAGATCTCCACTCGACGTGCCCGCGACCGGATCCAGCACGTCCAGCCGGGTCGCCAGCGTCTCGCCGGCCACCAGCTCCCGGTGCGCGCGCACCGCGCCGGACAGCACCGTCGACCCCGGCGTCAGCCGCAGCGTGATCCGATCCGAGACGTCGAGGCCCGCGTCACGCCGGGCCTGCTGCACGGCGCGGACGACGTCACGGGCCAGGCCTTCGGCGGCCAGCTCGGGAGTGACGACGGTGTCCAGCACGACCACGCCCGCCTCACCCGGTAGGGCCACCGAGTTCGCCGGGTCCGCTGCGACCATCCGCAGCTCGAACTCCCCCGCCTGCAGCGCGATCCCGGCCGCGGTGACCGTCCCGTCCGGAGCACTGCTCCACTGTCCCGCCTTCACCGCCCGGATCACCGTCTGGACGTCCCGGCCCAGCCGGGGCCCGGCGACCCGGGCCAGCACCGTCAGCTCGAAATGGGCGTAGGCGTCGACGTCACCGGACAGGACGACTTCCCGGACGTTGACCTCGTCGGCGATCAACCCGGTCAACCCGGCCAGCGCGGCGGCGTCCCGGGTCGCGACGGTGAGTCGCGCCAGCGGCAGCCGGGTGCGCAGGCCGCGGGCCTTGCGCAGCGCCGATGCCGACGAGCAGACGTCCCGCGCGGTGTCCATCGCCGCCACCAGTGCGTCGTCCTCGGCGGTCCCGGGGGGCGGCGCCGGCCAGTCCGCCAGGTGCACCGAGCGGCCGCCGGTCAGTCCGCGCCACAGCGCCTCGCTCGCCAGCGGGAGCAGCGGCGCGCAGACCCGGCCCACCGTCTCCAGCACCGTGCCCAGGGTGTCGAACGCCGCGCTGTCGCCGGCCCAGAACCGGTCCCGGGACCGCCGGATGTACCAGTTGCTCAGCACGTCGAGGAACTCGCGGACACCCGCGCAGGCCCCGGCGATGTCGTACCGGTCGAGGGCCGCCGTCGTGTCGGTGACCAGTGCTCTCGTCTTCGCCAGGACGTAGCGGTCCAGTCCGGCCACCGGGTCCCAGGCGTCGGTCCGCGCGGTGACGTCGGCGGCGTTCGCGTACAGGCTGAGGAAGTACCAGGAGTTCCACAGCGGCAGCAGGGCCTGCCGGACGCCCTCCCGGATGCCGGCCTCGGTGACCACCAGGTTGCCCCCGCGCAGCACCGGGGAACTCATCAGGAACCACCGCATGGCATCGGACCCGTCGCGGTCGAAGACCTCACCGACGTCGGGGTAGTTGCGCAGGCTCTTGCTCATCTTGCGGCCGTCGTCGCCGAGCACCGTCCCGTGCGCGACGCAGGTGGTGAAGGCGGGCCGGTCGAACAGCGCGGTCGCCAGCACGTGCAGGGTGTAGAACCAGCCGCGGGTCTGCGGGATGTACTCCACGATGAAGTCCGCCGGGTAGCGCGACTCGAAGGTGTCGGCGTTCTCGAACGGGTAGTGCGCCGCCGCGAACGGCATCGAGCCGGAGTCGAACCACACGTCGAGGACCTGCGGCACCCGGCGCATGGTGGACCTGCCGGTCGGGTCGTCGGGGTTCGGCCGGGTGAGCTCGTCGACGAAGGGCCGGTGCAGGTCGGTGGGGCGCACCCCGAAGTCCCGCTCGATCTCGTCCAGGCTGCCGTAGACGTCCGTGCGGGGGTGCTCGGGGTCGTCGGACTCCCAGATGGGGATCGGCGTGCCCCAGAAGCGGTTCCGGCTGATGCTCCAGTCGCGCGCCCCGGCCAGCCAGTGCCCGAACTGGCCGTCGCGGACGTTGCCCGGTACCCAGGTGATGTCCCGGTTCAGCTCCACCATCCGGTCCCGGAACGTCGACACCGCCACGAACCAGGAGCCGATCGCCCGGTACACCAGCGGCGTCCGGCACCGCCAGCAGTGCGGGTAGGAGTGGACGTAGCTCTCGGCGCGGAGCAGTGCTCCCTTCTCCCGCAGCAGCGCGGTGATCCCGCGGTTGGCCTCGAACACCTGGACCCCGGCGAAGTCCGGGACGACACCGGTGAACCGGGCGCGGTCGTCGATCGTCAGCACCGTCGGGATCCCGGCCGCGTCACACGCGCGCTGGTCCTCCTCGCCGTAGGCCGGGGCCATGTGGACCACGCCGGTGCCGTCGGTGGTCGTCACGTGGTCCGCGGCGATGACCCGGAACGCCTGGCCCGTCCCGAACCTCTCGGAGTCGGTGAGGTAGTCGAACAACGGGGTGTACCGGCGGCCGATCAGCTGCGCACCGGTCAGGTGCTCCAGCACCTCCGGTTCCTCCCCCAGTTCGCGGGCGTAGGCACCGAGCCGGGCGGTGGCCAGGGTGTAACGCTGCCCGTCGGTCCCGCGGACCGTCACGTAGTCCAGGTCCGGGCCGACCGCCAGCGCGAGGTTGCTGGGCAGCGTCCACGGGGTCGTCGTCCAGGCCAGCAGGCGTTCCCCCGTCTCCAGCTCGAAGGCCACGGTCACCGCGGGGTCCTGCCGCTGCTGGTAGACGTCGTCGTCCATCCGCAGCTCGGTGTTGCTCAGCGGGGTCTCGCACCGCCAGCAGTAGGGCAGGACTCGGTAGCTGGAGTACACGAGTCCCTTGTCGTGCAGGCGTTTGAACGCCCACAGCACCGACTCCATGTAGTCCAGGTCCAGCGTCCGGTAGCCGCCGGCGAAGTCCGCCCAGCGCGCCTGCCGTCGGACGTAGCTCTCCCACTCCGCGGTGTAGCGCAGCACCGAGGACCGACACACCTCGTTGAACCGCTCCACCCCGACCTCGGTGACCTGCGCCTTGGTGGTGATCCCCAGCTCACGCTCGGCTTCGAGCTCCGCCGGCAGGCCGTGGGTGTCCCAGCCGAAGCGCCGTTCGACGTGGTCTCCGCGCATCGTCCGGTACCGGGGGACGAGGTCCTTGGCGTACCCGGTGAGCAGGTGTCCGTAGTGCGGCAGTCCGTTGGCGAACGGCGGCCCGTCGTAGAAGACGAAGTCCCGGCCGCCGACGGCCGCGGTGGGACGGGCGTCGATCGAGGCCTGCATGGTGCCGTCGGCGTCCCACGCGGCGAGCACGTTGCGCTCGAGGGAGGGAAACGACGGCTGCGACGGGATCCGCCCGTCGTCACTGCCCGCCAGGTCGATGATCGGGTAGGCCATTCCCCGCACCTCCGCACACATCGCGCCCGTGTGCGGGGACGCCGCCACCGGACCACCCGGCGCGACGCGGTACCACCCCGCTTGACCACGCCCGGGGGCGCGATCCGCTCGCTCGGCTGTGACGGGCCGTCCCGGCCGGATCTACTGGGGCCACCCGCGGTGGGGCGTGCGGCCTGTTCTCCCGACGGCTCCCCGGTGATGGCCGGATCGGTGCCTGTGCCGGTGAGACTAGTCGCCGTGACAGCCCTCGTGGTGCGCGACGCCGCCCGATCCGACGCAGCGGCCATAGCCACGGTAAGGGTGGCAGGGTGGCGGGCCGCCTACGCGGGGATCCTCGCCGAGGACGTCCTGGCGGCGCTGGACCCGGCGGCGGATGCGGCCCGATGGCTCGCGAACTGGGACGGCGGCGCCCTGCGGCGACGGGTCGCCGTCCTCGGCGGCACGGTGGTCGGGTTCACGATCACCGGCCCCTACCGAGCGACCGACGACGACCCCGCCTGGCCGTCCGGCACCGACGACGGCGAGGTCATGGCCGTCTACGTCGACCCGGGCACCTGGTCCCGCGGCGTCGGCGGAGCACTGCTCACCGATGCGGTCGAGGTGCTCCGCTACGCCGGTCATCCGGTGGCCCGGCTGTGGGTGCTGGCCGCGAACACGCGGGCCCGGCGCTTCTACGCCGGGCACGGCTTCGTCGACGAGGAGCCGCTCGGCGTCGTCGCTCCCTTCACCCCGAGGGGAGGCCGACCGGTCCCGGAGGTCCGCTTCTCCCGGTCGCTCACCCGGTGAGCTGGCGCCGGCGGGGAAGCTGGCTGGACGCTCGCGGGCGGGGTGCAGTGGTGGCGGCGCACCGGGTACGACGCGTCCACCGGTTCCCGCCGCCTCACCCTGACCCGCCACCAGCCCTAGGAGGACGTCGTCGTGCTCGTGAGCAGCCCGTTGAGGACGTAGCCCACGATCGTCTCCGTCTCCTCCGCGGTCATGGGGTGACGTCCGCTGACGAGGCGCCACATGACGGGGCCGAACACCACGTCCATGACGAGCCCGGGATCGATGTCTTCCCGGACCTCGCCACGCGACACCGCTCGACCCCACAACTCCCGGGTGCCGAACTCGCGGCTGACGAGAAGTCGTTGCTGGAGCCACTCGGAAGCGATCCGGTCCTGCGCGGCGTTCGCCAGCAGCTGCACGAAGACCGTCCCGACCGGGGACGCGTAGAACATCGACACACGGCTGATCTGTTCGGTCAGATCCCCTCGTACCGTGCCGGTGTCCGGGACGTTCGCGTCGACGGCCAAGCGTCCAGCGAACGCGTCGACGGCGACGCAGAGCCGGTTCGGCCAGGTCTTGTAGATGGTGGTCTTGGAGACCCCGGACCGGTCACGGATGGCGTCGATCGTGGTTGCAGAGAGCCCCCCTTCAGCCAGCAGAGCCGCCGTCGCGTCCAGGACGGCTCGCCGGGTCCGTCTGCTGCGAGGCGACGGTGGCCCCACCCACGGCGAGGCTGCGCTCGCGAGCGTCATCTACGCCGATCCGGGATCCGTGAGGTCGGCAAAGACCGTTGTCGATCCGAGGTCGCGCCACGTGTCGAGTTCGCCCCGGACGCGGGTCAGCTTTGCCTCCACCATCGCGATCGCGTCCGGTCCGAACTGGAATCGGGTCGGTGGCTGTCGTGCCGTCACAGCGGCGTAGATCGCCGCCGCTCCCCTGACCGGATCGTTGATCTGACCGCCACTGCTGGTCGCGACGGCCTGTCGCACCCGACCGGCGGTGGAGGCGTAGTCCGAGATCACGTTCGTCGCCGTGTGCAGCGAGTGGCCCTCGAGGAAGTCGGTGCGGAAGCTACCCGGCTCGATGATGCTGACCTCGATCCCCAGGGGCGCCAACTCCGCCTGCATCGCTTCGCTCAACCCCTCGACGGCGAACTTCGTGGCCCCGTAGACACCCCAGCCGGCGACCTGGGCGAACCCGCCCATCGACGTGATGTTGACGACGTGCCCACGGCCCGCTCTCCGCATGTACGGCAGGACCGTGCGGGTCACGTTCAGGAGCCCGAAGACGTTCGTCGCGAACACCGTCTCGACCTCAGCGGCGGACGCCTCCTCCACGGCGCCGACCAGACCTCGGCCGGCGTTGTTGACCAGGAAGTCGATCGACCCGAACCGGGCGACGGCGGACTCGACCGCCGCCACCGCCTGGCTCTCGTCGGTGACGTCGAGAGCCACGGGGAGGAGCCGTTCGAGCGAGCCGGGAACCGTGGCGAACGCCGCCTCGAGGTGCCGCAGGCCCCGTGCCGTCGCGACGACGTTGGCGCCCGCGCCGAGCGCCCGGAGCGCGATCTGGTACCCGAGGCCACGCGCAGCGCCGGTGATGAACCACGTTGCCACGTGCCCCCCGTGTCGTCGAAGAACTGAACTGGACGAACAGTAACTCTCCCGGGGGGTGGTGAGCCGTGCTCACTCGCTGACGCGGGCCACCTGGTTCTCGGCGGGGGTGTCGCCCGCGGCGTCGGTGGGCTTGGTGCTGGTGATCCGGTAGACGTCGAACACCCCGTCGATCCCGCGCACCGACTTCAGCACCTGCGACAGGTGCCGCGGGTCGCCGAGCTCGAACATGAACCTGCTCTTGGCCACACGGTCCCGCCCGGTGTTCACCGAGGCCGACAGGATGTTGACGTGCTGGTCGGACAGCACCCGGGTGACGTCGGACAGCAGCCCGTTGCGGTCCAGGGCCTCGACCTGCACCGCCACGAGGAACTGACTGGAGCTGGTCGGGTTCCAGGTGACCTCCACGACCCGCTCCGGCTGCGCCTGCAGGGACGAGGCGTTCACGCAGTCGGTGCGGTGGACCGACACGCCGCTGCCGTGGGTGACGAACCCGAAGATCGTGTCGCCCGGCACCGGCGTGCAGCACCGCGCGAGCTTGACCCAGACGTCGTCGACGCCCTTGACGACCACTCCCGGGTCCCCGCCCGGGCGGGTGTGCCCGATCTCGGCCGACGGGCTCAGGGTGACGGCCTCCGCGAGATCCTCGGTCGCCCCGTCCTCACCGCCGGCAACGCCGACGAGGCGGCGCACGACCGCGCCGGCCGACACGTGGTTCTCCCCCACCGCGGCGTACAACCCGGAGACGTCGCCGTAGCGCAGCTCCTGCGCGACCGCGTTGAGTGCCTCGTGCGACAGCAGCCGCTGCAGCGGCAGGTCCTCCTTGCGCATCTGCCGGGCGATCGCGTTCCGGCCGGTCTCGATGGCCTCCTCGCGACGCTCCCGGGTGAACCACTGGCGGATCTTCGTCCGGGCCCGCGGGCTCTTGACGAACGTCAGCCAGTCCCTGCTGGGGCTGGCGGTCTGCGCCTTGGAGGTGAACACCTCCACCGCGTCGCCGGTCTCCAGCTCCGACTCCAGGGGAACCAGACGACCGTTGACCCGGGCTCCGATGCACCGCTGGCCGACCTCGGTGTGCACCGCGTAGGCGAAGTCGACGGGGGTCGACCCGGCGGGCAGGGCGAAGACGTCGCCTTTCGGGCTGAACACGTACACCTCGGCCGCGGAGATCTCGTAGCGCAGGGCGTCCAGGAACTCGCCCGGGTCCGCGGTGTCGCGCTGCCAGTCCATCACCTGGCGCAGCCAGCTCATGTCCGACGGGTCGTCGCGGTGCGGCACGCCCTTGGTGGAGGTGCGCGCCGCGACCCGCGCCTTCTCGGCGGTCGCCTTGGGCGTCGTCTCCTTGTACTTCCAGTGGGCGGCGACCCCGTACTCGGCACGGCGGTGCATGTCGAAGGTGCGGATCTGCAGCTCGACGGGCTTCCCGTCCGGCCCGATGACCGTCGTGTGCAGCGACTGGTAGAGAGTGAACTTCGGCATGGCGATGTAGTCCTTGAACCGTCCCGGGACCGGGCTCCACCGCGCGTGCATCGCCCCGAGTACCGCGTAGCAGTCCCGCTCCGTCTCCACCAGCACCCGGATCCCGACGAGGTCGTAGATCTCCTCGAAGTCGCGACCCCGCACGATCATCTTCTGGTAGACGGAGTAGTAGTGCTTCGGGCGGCCGCTGACCGTCGCCCGGATCTTGGACCCGCGCAGCTCCTCGCGGACCTCGTCGGCGACCCCGGCCAGGTACTCGTCACGGCTCGGCGCCCGGTCGGCGACCAGGCGGACGATCTCGTTGTAGACCTTGGGGTTCAGCGTCGCGAAGGCGAGGTCCTCCAGCTCCCACTTCATCATGTTCATGCCGAGTCGGTGGGCCAGCGGCGCGTAGATCTCGAGGGTCTCCCGGCTGATGCGCTCGCGCTTCTCCGGCTTCAGGTGGTGCAGCGTGCGCATGTTGTGCAGGCGGTCCGCCAGCTTGATGACCAGCACCTGGATGTCCCGGCTCATCGCGACGACCATCTTGCGGACCGTCTCCGCCTGGGCGGCGTCGCCGTAGGTGACCTTGTCCAGCTTGGTGACCCCGTCGACGAGGTGCGCGACCTCCTGGCCGAAGTCGACCCGCAGCTGGTCCAGGGAGTAGGAGGTGTCCTCGACCGTGTCGTGCAGCAGCGCCGCGCAGAGAGTCGGCTCGCTCATGCCCAGTTCGGCCAGCAGGGTCGCGACCGCCAGCGGGTGGGTGATGTAGGGGTCCCCGGACCGGCGCAGCTGACCGCGGTGACACCGCTCGGCGACGGCGTAGGCCCGCTCGATGACGGCGACGTCGGCCTTCGGGTGCCCGAGCCGGACCGTGCGGAGCAAGGGGTCCAGCACGGGGTTCGCGCTGCCGCGGGCCGCGCCGAGGCGGGCGAGGCGGGCACGCACGCGACCGGCCCCGGGGGGCGGCTCGGCAACGCCCGCCAGACCGCCGCCCTGACCCGGGACCGAACCGGTGGGCGGGGGTGCGGCACCGGGAGCCGGGCCGGTCGGGGCGGCGAGGCCCGGCTCTACCGCGTCCTGGGCCACCGGCGCTCCTTCCCTGGGTCCTTGCCCCGGGAGTCTAGGAGCCCGGCGGTGCTCAGACGGTCTGGAGGGCGACGAGCGGTCCGGTGTACCCGCGCGCGCGGAGCGCGCCCGCGCCGTCGAGGAAGCCCAGCTCGAGCAGCACGGCGACCGCCACCACCGTGCCGCCGGCCCTGGCCACCAGCTCGAGCGACGCGGCGACGGTCCCGCCGGTGGCCAGCACGTCGTCGATCACCAGCACCCGGTCCCCCGGGCGGATGGCGCCGTCCTGCACCTCGATGGTGGCCTCGCCGTACTCCAGGGCGTAGGAGGTGCCCAGGGTGACACCGGGCAGCTTGCCGGCCTTGCGGACCGGGACGAAGCCCGTCCCGGTGCGCAGGGCGACGGGTGCCCCGAACAGGAACCCGCGGGCCTCGATCCCGAGTACGACGTCGAATCCGTGGTCGTTCCCGTCAGCGCCGACACCCGAGGCGGCCGCCCGGGAGCCCGCCGCGAAGGCGTCGACCACGGTGCCGAACGCCGCGGGGTCACGCAGCAACGGGCCGATGTCCTTGAAGACCACGCCCGGCTTCGGGAAGTCGGGCACGTCGCGGATCAGCGGGGCGAGCAGCGACGCGAGATCGGGGTCGGACGCGGGCGTGGGGATCGGCACGGGAACGAGGCTCCTCGGAGTGGGCTGGCCGGGGGGTCGGGCTGCGGACGGCGTGCACGGAGGCGAACTCAACGGCGAGCTCAGAGGCGAGCTCAGGAGCGGGAGACTGCGAGCTCGGTGTCACCGGACGCGCCGGACGTCGCCGCCTCGTCCCTGGTCCTCAGGTAGGTGGCGTACCGGCGGCGGACAGCGGCCATCGCCGGGTCCCTCTCGCGGAGCTGGGCCAGCAGTGGCGTCGCCAGGAAGACCGAGCTGTAGGCACCGGCCGTGAGCCCGATCGCCAGGGCCAGCGACAGGTCCTGCAGGACGCCGGGGCCCAGCACCAGGGTGCCGATGACCAGGATCGCGACGATCGGCAGCAACGCGATCACCGTGGTGTTGATCGACCGGACGAGGGTCTGGTTCAACGCGAGGTTCGCGGCCCGGGAGTAGGTGGTGTCCGAGCGCGCAGTGATGTTCCGGGTGTTCTCCCGGACCTTGTCGAACACCACCACCGAGTCGTACAGCGAGTAGCCCAGCACGGTCAGGACGCCGATCACCGTGGCCGGGGACACCTCGAACCCCACGAGGGCGTAGATGCCGACGGTGATCACCAGGTCGTGGACGAGGCTGACGATGGCCGCCACTCCCATCCGCCACTCGAAGGCGATGGCCAGGTAGACCATCACCAGCACGAGGAACACCGCGAGGCTGGTCAGGGCGGTCCGCGAGATGTCGCGCCCCCACGAGGCGCCGATGGACGAGACGCCGACGGCGTTGGCCTGGACCCCGACGGTCCTGGCGATCGCCGCCTGGATCCGCGTGGTGTCCGCGTCCGGGGTGATCGCCGTGGTCACCCTGATGGCCGTGCGGACGCCGGTCAGGGTGCTGACCGTGGGGTTACTCGCGCCCTGGACGCGCAGGTCCGAGACGGCCGAGCGCACCTGTTGTTCTCCGACGGAGGTGGTGGCCGGGACCTCGACCCGGAAGTCGTTGCCGCCGCGGAACTCCACGGAGGTGTTGAGCCCGCGCGCCAGCAGGCCGGTCAGGGCCACCAGGACGATGACGAGGCTGATCGCGTACCAGAGCCGCCGTCGGCCGATGAAGTCGATGGACAGCTCGCCGCGGTAGAGCCGGGAGCTGAGGGAGTCGGAGCCGGCCATGTCGCGCCTCAGCCTTCCTGTGCAGTGCTGGATGCGGTGGACGTGGTGGCTCCGGCCCTCGCCCGGGCCCTGGCCCTGGCGGCGTCGGCCGGGTCGAGCAGCCCGTGGTCGCCCGGGGTCGGCATGACCGGGCCGCCACCGTCCCCTCCACCACGGGGCCGCAGCCCCGGCCGGTCCAGCCGCCGTCCGATGTGCTCGGGGTCCAGGCCGGAGAAACGGTGACCCTGCCCGAAGAAGCGCGTCCGGGCGAGCAGCGACACCAGCGGCTTGGTGAACAGGAAGACGACGAGCACGTCCACCAGCGTGGTCAGGCCGAGGGTGAAGGCGAACCCGCGCACGTCCTGGATGGCGAGTACGAACAGGACGAACGCCGCGAGCAGCGAGACGAAGTCGGCGGAGACGATCGTGCGCCGGGCCCGGACCCAGGAGGTCTCCACCGCCGTGCGCAGTGGTCTGCCGTCGCGGATCTCGTCCCTGAGTCGCTCGAAGTACACGACGAAGGAGTCCGCGGTGATCCCGATGGAGACGATGAAACCCGCGATCCCCGGCAGGCTCAGCGCGTACCCGATCCGGTTGCCCAGGACGACGACGAGCAGGTAGCTGGTGATGGCCGCGACCAGCAGCGACCCGGCGACCACGACGGCGAGCGCGCGGTAGTAGAGGAGCGCGAAGCCGATCGTCAGGACCAGACCGATGCCGCCCGCGATGAGGCCCCACCTCAGTTGCTCGCCGCCCAGGGTCGGTGAGGTGGTCTGCGCGGTCTGCACGTCGAAGGTCAGAGGCAGGGCCCCGAACTTGACGATCGAGGCCAGCTGCTGGGCCGCGGTCTGGGTGAACGACCCGTTGATCGTCGCGGTCCCACCCGGGATCGCCCCCTGGACGTAGGGAGCCGACTGGACGGTGCCGTCGAGCACGATGGCGAAGTTCGACGTCGGCTGGCCCGGCTGGGTGCCGGAGTCCTGCGGGAGCTTGACCAGGGCGGTGGTGGCGTCGCGCAGGATGTCGGTGGCCTTGCCGCTCTTGAGGTCGATGTCCACCTGCCACCCGCCGACTCCGGCCGTCGGCAGGGTGGCGCTGGCGTTGGTCACGTCGGTGCCCTGGATGAAGGCCGGCCCCAACAGGTACTTCGCCGTGGTTCCGGTGTCGCAGGTGATCAGGTACTGGCCGGAAGGTGCCGCCGTGCCCGCCGGCCGATCGGCGCACCTGAACGCCTGGAACCGGGCGAGCGTCTGCGCGGGAACGGTCGGACTGATGGTCGCGCCGAGGACCTGGGCCACCGTGGAGTCCGGCCCGAGACTGGGTACAGCGGTCGCGGCCGGCGGCGGGGCGGTCAGTGGAGGGGCGCCCGGGGGTGTCACGGTCGCCTGCGGGGCGGCCGGGGCGACCGTTGCCGCGGGCGTCGGCACCCCCGTCGCCGCCGGGAGTGCGACGGGGACGGCGAACCGGCCCGTGCCGACAGCGGGCGTGCCACCCCGGTAGGACGCGGGCGTCGGTGTCGGGACCGGGGCGGTAACAGGCGGCGTGGCGGTCGGTCGCGGGGCCGCGGGAGTCGGGCCGGTCGTCCCCGGTGCCTGAGTCGAGGTCGACGTCGACCTGGGGCTCGGCGTCGGGCTGAGCGTCAGCTGCGGTGCGGGCGCCACCGAGGCGACTCCCAGCACCTGCCGGAAGTTGACCTCGGCGGTGGTGCCGACGAGGCGCCTCAACTCCGACTGACCGATGCTCGGCGACTGCACGACGATCTGGTCCGAGCCCTGGCGCACAACCGTGGACTCGGCGACCCCGGCGCCGTTCACCCGCGCCCGGATGATCGACTCCGCCTGGGCCATCGCCGTGTCGGTCACCCGCGCCTGCCCGGTCATCGGCCGCGCCTGCAGGGTCAGGCTGGTGCCGCCCCGCAGGTCCAGGCCCAGTTTCGGGGTCCAGTTGCCCTCGAGGGCCACCGACCCAGTGAGGATCACCAGGATGGCGGCGAGCGCCAGCAGCGGCCGCGACGGACTGCCGGGGCGGCGTCCGCGGCGGGCGTAGGCGGATGAGGGCACGACGTGACTCACTTCCTGCGTTCGCTGACGAGCAGTGTCCGCTGACGAGCAGTGATCGATCTACTCCGCGGAGTATCGCGGATGGGCAGGGGTGCCGATCAGCTCCGGTCAGCGTCCGGGGCGCCGGTGACCGGGGTGCCGGCCGTCGAGCCCGTGACAGATGAGACGCGGCGTACGTCACCGGCCGGCCTGACCACGGGGACCGAGTCATCGCGCCCGTCGTCCAGGGAAGCCGCATCGACGACGTCGGCGTCGGTCCCGTCGAGCTCACCGGTCTCCGGCTCCGGCGGGAGGATCCGCTGGATCGCGCCCTTCGCGAAGCGGATGTCCACGTCCGGGAAGACCTCGAGCTCGACGTCGTCCCCGTCGACCAGGACGACCGTCCCGTACATGCCGCTGGAGGTCATCACGCGGTCGCCGACGCTGACCTTCGCGAGCAGCGCCTGCGCCTGACGCTGACGGTTGCGCTGGGGCCGGATGAGGAGCACGTAGAACAGCGCTGCCAGCACGATGAGGGGAAGCAGGCTGGTGAGGTTGCGCACGGGGGGCTCGGTCCTTCACCGACGGACGCCACGGCGTCCGTCTCGTCGGGACGCCGCGCACGCGGCGCCGATGGGTTCTGCAGGGCCGTGACGAGGGCCGATGATCACCGACGCCCACGGCGCGCGCCACTCTAACCGCGGGTCACCACAGCACGGCCGACTCGGGCGGCGGGAGACCGAGGTGGGCGAAGGCCTCCGGGGTCGCGACACGACCTCGCGGGGTCCGCGCGAGCATGCCTTCCCGCACCAGGAAGGGCTCCACCACCTCCTCCACCGTGCCGGTCTCCTCCCCGACGGCGACGGCCAGGGTGGAGAGTCCGACGGGGCCGCCGCTGAACCGCGCGCACAGCGCGTAGAGCACTGCCCGGTCCAGCCGGTCCAGCCCGCGCGGATCGACCTCGTAGACCGCCAGGGCCGCCCGGGCCGTGGGACCGTCCACCGTGCCGGAGCCGCGGATCTCCGCGAAGTCCCGGACCCGGCGCAGCAGCCGGTTGGCGACGCGCGGCGTGCCTCGGGACCGGCCCGCGATCTCCCGGGCGCCGTCGGTGGTCAGGGTGACCCCGAGCAGACCGGCCGACCGGGTCACGATCGTGGCCAGCTCGTCGTCCTCGTAGAACCCGAGCTGGGCGGTGAAGCCGAACCTGTCGCGCAGCGGACCGGGCAGCAGACCGGCCCGGGTCGTCGCACCCACCAGCGTGAACGGCGGGAGTTCCAGCGGGATCGAGGTGGCCCCGGGGCCCCGGCCGACCACGACGTCGACCCGGAAGTCCTCCATCGCCAGGTAGAGGACCTCCTCCGCGGGCCGGCTCATCCGATGGATCTCGTCGAGGAACAGCACCTCCCCGGCGGTCAGGGAGCTCAGGATCGCGGCCAGGTCCCCCGCGTGCTGGATCGCCGGGCCGCTGGACACGCGGATGGGCGCCCCCATCTCCGTGGCCACGATCATCGCCAGGGTCGTCTTGCCCAGCCCGGGTGGACCGGCCAGCAGCAGGTGGTCCACGGGCGCCCCGCGGGACCGTGCCGCGTCCAGCATCAGCGAGAGCTGCTCGCGGACCCGGTGCTGGCCGACGACCTCCGCCAGCGTGGTCGGGCGCAGCGCGGTGTCGGTCGCCACGTCCTCCGGTGCGGCGACCGGCTCGACGAGATCCCGGTCCGTGGCGGTCGGCTCAGCCATGGCCCAGCCTTCCCAGCGCGGTCCGCAACGCCTCACCGACCGGCGCGACATCGGTCACGGATCCGTCCGCGGTCAGCTGGTCCAGGACGGCGTCGACCTCCCGGACCGACCAGCCGAGATTGACCAGTCCGGCGTGCACCGGCGCGCGCCAGGCCGGTCCTGCCGCGACCGGCTGACGCCCCGGGGTCCCGCCGACGGGGGGCCCGAGCCGATCGCCGAGCTCGACCACGAGACGCTGGGCGACCTTGCGCCCGACGCCCGGGACCCGCGACAGGGTCGCCAGGTCCTCGGCGTGCACCGCGCGGCGGACGTCGTCCGGGCGCAGGACCGCCAGCACCGCCTGCGCCAGCCGGGGTCCGACTCCGGTGGCCGTCTGCAGCAGGTCGAACACGACCCGCTCGTCGGCGTCGGCGAACCCGTAGAGGGTGAGCGAGTCCTCCCGCACGATCAGCGCGGTGGGCACCGTGGCGGACCGGCCGACCCTCAGGGCCGCGAGCGTGTCCGGGGTGCACTGCACCCGCAGGCCGAGACCGCCCACCTCGACGACCGCCGAGTCCGGGCCCAGGTCGGTGACGGTGCCCCGCACGTGGACGATCACGCGCGCGCCGCCTGAGCGGCGACGGCCGCGGCGAGCCGGGCGTTGCCGGTCCCGCGCCAGAGGTGTGTCAGGGCCAGCGCGATCGCGTCGGCGGCGTCGGCCGGGCGGGGTGCGACCGCGAGCCCGAGGAGCCGGGTCACCGCCGCGGTGACCATCACCTTGTCCGCACGTCCGGACCCGGTGACAGCCGCCTTGACCTCGGTCGGGGTGTGCAGCACCACCGGGATCCCGCGGCGGGAGGCGCCGGCGAAGATCATCGCGCTGGCCTGGGCCACCGCCATCACCGAACGGACGTTGTGCTGGGCGAACACCCGTTCCACGGCCACCACGTCGGGCCGGTGCCGGTCGAGCCACTGTCCGGCGGCGGCGTCCAGGGCCACGAGCCGGGCGCCGAGGTCGTCGGTCGGCGGGGTGCGCACCACGCCGACCTCTCGCAACTCCGGTCGTCGGCCCGGCGTCCCCTCCACCACCCCGAAACCACACCGGGTCAGACCGGGGTCCACCCCGAGGACACGCATCGTGGCCGTCCCCCCGGTTGCGTCGTGGGCGCAGGCGTCATCCGAACACCTGTTCGCACCGTATCGGGGTGACCCGACAGGAACCCGCCACGCCGCGCCGCCTCACACGAGCTGGGCGAGCACCTCGTCCGGGACGTCGACGGTGCTGAACACGTTCTGTACGTCGTCCAGCTCCTCCAGGGCGTCGACCACCCGGAACACCCTGCCGGCCTCCTCGGCACCGACCGCGACCGTCGCTGCCGGGACGAAGGTGGCGTCCGCCGAGTCGTAGTCCAGCCCGGCAGCCTGCAGGGCGGTGCGGACCGCGACGAGGTCCGAGGACTCGCAGAGCACCTCGAAGGTGTCCCCGGTGTCCTGGACCTCCTCAGCACCCGCGTCCAGGACGGCACCGAGCACGTCGTCCTCGGTCAGTCCCGCGGTCTTCGGCACCACGATCAGCCCGCGGCGGGCGAACTGGAAGGCCACCGACCCGGCACTGGCCATCGTCCCGCCGTTGCGGGTCACGGCGACCCGGACCTCGGACGCCGCCCGGTTCCTGTTGTCGGTCAGGCACTCGATGAGCAGCGCCACCCCTCCGGCCGCGTACCCCTCGTACATGATCGTCTCGTAGGAGACCCCACCGGCGAGCTCGCCGGCACCGCGCTTGACCGCACGGTCGATGTTGTCGTTGGGCACCGAGGTCTTCTTGGCCTTCTGCACCGCGTCGTACAGGGTCGGGTTGCCCGCCATGTCCGAGCCGCCGGCACGTGCGGCGACCTCGATGTTCTTGATGAGCTTGGCGAAGGCCTGACTGCGCCGCGCGTCGACGACGGCCTTCTTGTGCTTGGTCGTCGCCCACTTCGAGTGGCCGGACACGGCGTCCCCCTGTCGTCTGCCCACGCTGAGCCTGACCGACCGAGGTTACCGCCGGCAACTAGCCTGACCGCCCATGAGCCCGACCGACCCCGACCCCCATGCCGAGCTGCGGACGCGCGCCGTCGACCTGGACGCCCGGTCCCCGCTCGCCGGGACGCGGGAGCTGTTCGAGCTCCCGTCGGGCGTCGTCTACCTGGACGGCAACTCCCTCGGGGCTCTCCCCCGTGCGGTGCGCCCGGCACTGGCCGACGCCGTCACCCGCCAGTGGGGCACCGACCTGATCGGCTCCTGGGAGTCCAACGGCTGGTGGGACCTCCCGCTGACGCTGGGGGACCGGGTCGGGGCGCTGGTGGGTGCGGCACCCGGCCAGGTGGTGGTCACCGACTCCACGACGGTCGACTGGTTCACCGCGTGCTCGGCGGCACTCGACCTGCGCTCGGACCGACGGGTCGTCCTCACCGACGCCGCGTCCTTCCCGACCGACCGCTACGTCCTGGACAGCCTCGTCGCCCGCCGGGGACTGGAGCTGCTGCCCGTACCGGTCACCGGTCTGCGAGCCGTGCTCGCCGAGCGTGGCGCCGAGGTCGCGGTGCTCGCGATGTCCCACGTCGACTACCGGACCGGGCGCCTGCACGACCTGCCGGGGTTGACGGCCGCGGCGCACGAGGTCGGAGCCCTCGCCGTCTGGGACCTCAGCCACTCCGCGGGTGTCATCGAGGTCGGGCTGGACCGGGCGGACGTCGACCTTGCCGTGGGCTGCGGCTACAAGTACCTCAACGGTGGACCCGGTGCGCCGGCGTTCGTCTACGTCGCGCGCCGCCACCTGCCGCACGTCGTGAACCCGTTGCCGGGCTGGACGTCCGCCGCCGACCCGTTCGCGATGGAGCGGGCGCACCGCCCCGACGACGGTATCGCCAGGATGCGGATCGGCACCCCGCCCGTCCTGTCGATGACCGCTCTCGGAGCGGCGCTCTCGGTCTACGTCGGACTCGACCTGGCGGACGTCCGCAGCGCATCGCTCTCGTTGACCGGGTTCTTCCTGGACGCGCTGGACGAGCTGCTGCCCACCGGCTCCGGCGTCGCTGTGCTGACGCCCCGGGACCCGTCGGCCCGGGGGTCCCAGGTGTCGGTGACCCACCCGGACGCGCCCCGCCTCGTCCGTGACCTCGCGGCGCGAGCGGTGCTCACCGACCTGCGCCGACCGGACATCGTCCGGTTCGGGTTCGCCCCGCTGTACGTCACCCACCTGGACGCACTGACCGCCGCGGTGGCCCTCGCCGAGCTGGTCGGAGATGGCGCGGCCACCGCGCAGGCTCCCGAGCCGGCCCTGGTGGGGTGCTGAGCCAGCACCCGCCCGGACGAGCTGCTCGCCGCCGCCGGTCCCGATGTCGAGCACTCGTGCGGCCGGCTCCAGGTGTCGACGGACGACGTCGGTGTACTCCCAGGTAACCGGTTCCCTGCTGACCGACATCCGGGCGAAGTCCCAGCCGCGCCGGGGCTGGACTCCCGCGACCAGGTCGGCCAACTCGTCGCGGGTGTAGCTCGCTGCGAACACCGGGCGCTCCATTGCGTCGTGACGACTGCAGGACGCCGATCTGTCAAGGACGGACCGGCCCCGTGACCGGGATGGTGATGGCGCCGACGTCCCGACCGTCGATGCTCTCCGTCAGCGTCCAACATCCTGAGCTGGGGACGACGGGAACGCTCGGGAACTGGCCGCCGCCGATGCCCGCCACGACCTGTCTGAAGGTTCGGCCCGACGCCAGTTCCTCCCCCCGGACCGTCATCACGTCCCCCCCGCCGGCCACCCACCAGAAGATCTTCGTCGAGGTGCCCGTGCTCATCCTCCCGAGGGCACGCATGGTCGGGTCCGCGCCGTTCGCGTAGAACACCACGGCGGTGAACCGCGCGTCGCCCATCCAGGGCGTCGCCGGTCCTGACGTGGTCGAGAAGCCTGGGACCACCGAAGGCACCGGCTCCGTGCGCACGGCGGTCACCGCGCACGTCGGTGGTGCGGTGGCGTGCCGGGAGGCGACCGGAGCCGGTGTCGCCTGCCTGTCCTGCGGGGTGCACCCTCCGAGCGCGACCGCCAGGGCCAGCCATCCCGGCGCACCGTTGCGAACGAGCGTGGACGTCCTCATCACCCTCCCTCGGGTGAGGCACCATCCCGGACCTGGGTCGTGGTCCGAGTCGACGGTCCACGTGGGTCGACCGTCGGCGTGATCGGTGGGGAAGTCAAGGATGTAGGAGTTCGTGACGAAGGTGTCCGGCGGAGCCCGATCACGCTCAGACCGCGGCCGGCGGCAGGGCGGCCACCAGTCCGTCCGGGACGGAGTCCTCGAACACCACCGGCTGCGGCACCCGGGCGTGCCCGGCGAGGCGGAACACCCGGATGACGGGGGCGCGGCGCCGGGCGCGGGCCAGCTCGACGGCGTCGTTGTGGAACCGTCGCGCCAGCTCGACCCGCCGGCACGACTCGAGCAGGTCCTCCAGCACCTCGGGCGCATCCGGCAGCGCCGCCAGCTCGGCCACCCCCGAGGCATCGTCGAACGCGCCGTGCAGAGCGCGGGTCAGCGCGGTCTGGGCGGTCAGGCCGATGGGGCGCACCGGCCGATCGGACCAGACGGGCACCGGGTCACCCGGGGACGGGTGCCGCAGGGCCGTTCGGGCCCGCGTCGCCGCATCCGCCACCAGGACAGCGGTCGCCGGGTCCAGCAGACCCCCCGCGGCGAGGTCGACGGCGCTGGCGGCCCGCGCCGCCAGCTGGGCCTGCAACGTCGCCAGCGTCGCGTCGACCCGGGCGTGCAGCTGGTCCAGCCGGGTCGCCAGCCAGCTGAGACTGGCGCCGAAGGCGAACAGGACCAGCACGACCAGGACGATCCGCAGCGGGAGGCCCACCGCCTACCGGCCGGCCGAGGCGGTGGGCAGCCCGCTGTCCGGCACGCGGTCCGGTGACCGCTCGCGGACGACGGCGTAGACGGCCTCGATGCGCTCCCCCACCACCGACCAGTCGTACCGGGCGGCCGTCGCCGGCCCGGCCGCTGCCAGGACCGCCCGGCGTCCGGGATCGGCGAGCAGACCCGTCACGGCGGCGGCCAGCGCGGCAGTGTCCCCGGGCGGGAACAGCACACCGGACCGGCCGTGGTCCAGGACGTCGCGGAACGCCGGGAGATCGCTGGCGACGACCGCAGCACCCGCCGCCATCGCCTCGACCAGCACGATCCCGAAGCTCTCCTGCCCCGTGTTGGGTGCGACGTAGACGTCCGCCGTCCCGAGCAGTCGGGCCTTGCGCGCGTCGTCGACCTCGCCGAGGAACTCCACCGCGGGGTGCGCACCCGGCCCGCTACCCGCCCAGTCCGCGACGTCGCCGCGCCCGGCGACGAGCACCCGCACCCGGGGGACCGCCGCGACCACCTGCCGCACCGCGTCGAGCAGGACGGGCAGTCCCTTGCGGGCCTCGTCGAGCCGGCCGAGGAACGCCACGGTCGGACGGTCGGCCACCGCGGGGGCGGCGGCCCGCGCGGCGGTGAACGGGCGGGTGTACACGCCGTTGGGGATCACGACGGAGTCGGCGTCGAGGTGCTCCAGGAGCGTGTGCCGTGCCTGCTCGGACACGGCGATCCGTGCTGTCACCTTGTCCAGCGCCGTGCGCAGGATCGCCGAGGCGGCTGTCATCGCCCGCGAGCGCGGGTTGGAGGAGTGGAAGGTCGCCACCACCGGGCCGGTGCTCGCCCAGCAGGCGAGCAGACCGATGCTCGGGCTCGCCGGCTCGTGCACGTGCAGGACGTCGAACTGGCCGTCCCGGACCCAGCGCCGCACCCGCGCGGCGACCACCGGGCCGAAGGCGAGCCGCGCCACCGAGCCGTTGTAGGGCACCGGGACCGTCCGGCCGGCGGGCACCACGAAGTCCGGCAGCACGGTCTGCGGATCGTCGACGGGGGCCAGCACGGACACCTCGTGGCCGGCCGCGAGCAGGTGCACGGCGAGGTCGCGGACGTGGTTCTGCACCCCGCCGGGGACATCCAGCCCGTAGGGGCAGACCAGGCCGACCCGCATCAGGCTGTCCCGGGTCGGGGGCCGGCCGCCCGGGCCCCGTAGGGCGCTGCGTCAGGGGCGGGCACCTCGAACGGTCCGGCGGGTCCCGATTCCTCCGAGGGCGGTGTGGCGGGTCCGGCGGTCGCCGGGCCGGAGGAATCGACGAAGACCCGCTGCATCATGTGCCAGTCGGCCGGGTGCGCCCGGATGCCGACGGTGAACACGTCGGCGACCTGCTGGGTCATCGAGGCGACGGCCTCGCGCAGCCGCGCGCCGGGCGGCGCGGTCACCTCCGGGTGCAGGTCGATGTGCATCCGCTCCCCGGAGTACCAGAGCGTCGCGGGGACCAGCGCGGCACTGGTGCGGACCGCGAGCACCGCCGGGCCGGCCGGCATCAGGGCCGGCGCGTCGAGCAGGCGGACCGGCTGCCCACGCGCGGAGATGTCCCGGTCGGCGACCAGGCACGCCAGGCCACCGGCCCGCAGCCGCTCCGCGAGCACCACCGTCGGGTCCACCGCCGGCGGGCCACCGTCGGCACCGCGCAACGGCAGCACGTCGATCCCCAGTCCGCGGCGGTAGGCGCAGAAGCGCTCGAACAGCGCCTCGGGCCGGATCCGCTCGGCGACGGTCGACACCGGCATCCCCTGCTGCACGGCCCACACGCCGGCCAGGTCCCAGTTGGCCATGTGCGGCAGCGCGACGATCACCCCACGCCCGGCCCGGATCGGCGCCAGGATCCGCTCGGCGTCCGGGGCGTCCACCAGTCCAGCCGCCCGCGCCGGGTCGGTGACCGGGAGCCGGAACGCTTCGCACCAGTAGCGGAAGTAGCTGCGCAGGGACGCCAGTGTCAGTTCGCGCAACTGCTCCGGACCCGCGTCGGGGACCACGCGGGCGAGGTTGGCCTCGAGCTGGCGCACGGCCCGGCCCCGCCGGCGGCTGACGTCGCCGGCGAGGCCCGCGAACAGTGCTCTCGCGGTGCGTTCGGGCATCCGTCGAACGGCCCACCACCCCCCGCGGTACCCGGCGGTGACGAGGGCGGACCGGACCGGGGACGGCAGCTCAGGTGACACGGGCGGCGTCGCCCCCCTGGGTCGGCGCGGCCTGGGGCACCGGGAGGCCCCGGGCCTGGCGGCGGACCGTCGACAGGCGTTGGACGATCGTCACACCGCTGCCGACCGCCAGCAGCCACAGGGCGACGGGCAGCACGTACGGCACGCCGAGACCGGACAGCCCGGCCCCGACGAGGGACAGGACGAGCCGGTCCGCGCGCTGGGATATCCCCACGTCGGCGGTCATCCCGAGCGCCTCCGCACGAGCCTTGCTGTAACTGGTGACCAAGCCGGTCACGAGGCACCACAGGGTCACCACGGCGAGCACCCGGTTCTCGCCCCCGCCGGTGAACCACAGGACCAACCCACCGAACACCGCAGCGTCACCGAAGCGGTCCAGTGTCGAGTCCAGGAAGGCGCCCCAGGCGGAGGTCTGGCCGGACATCCGCGCCATCACCCCGTCGACGGTGTCGGAGATGACGAACAGCGTCACGACGAACGCACCCCAGAACAGGTGCCCGGTGGGGAACAGCGTCAGGGCCGCGACACAGGTGCCGACCGTCCCGGCGGCGGTCACCGCGTTGGGTGGCACCCCGGCCCGGAGCAGCAGTCTCGCCAGCGGGGTGAAGACGGCCGTGAAGAACCGGCGGGTACGGGCGAGCATCAGTCGAGGGCCGGCCACGCGTCGGCGAGCACCGCTCGCGTCTCGCGGAGCAGGTCGGGCAGCACCCGGGTGCGGCCGATGACCGGCATGAAGTTCGAGTCGCCACCCCATCGGGGAACCACGTGCTGGTGCAGGTGGGCGGCGATCCCCGCACCGGCCACGCCGCCCTGGTTCATCCCGATGTTGAACCCCTGTGGCTCGCTGGAGTGCCGCAGGGTGCGCATCGCCTTCTGGGTGAAGGAGGCGACCTCCGCGGTCTCCGCCGCGTCCAGGCCGTCGTAGTCCGCGACGTGCCGGTAGGGGCACACCAGGACGTGACCGGAGTTGTACGGGTAGAGGTTGAGCACCGCATAGACCAACCGGCCCCGGGCAACGACCAGCCCGTCGACGTCGTCCCGACGGGGCACCGCGCAGAACGGGCACCCGTCGTCGGGGCCGGGACCGGTCGGCTTGTCGGCGCCGGCGATGTAGGCGCGGCGGTGGGGGGTCCAGAGACGCTCGAGGCCGTCCGCCACGCCGACGGCCCCGGGCGGGGGCGCCTCCCGGGGATCGGGCGCACCACCGGAGGGGTCGTGGACCGGGGTCGAGGGTTCGTCGACCGGGGTGGCGGCGTCCCGGACGTCGGGTGGGGTGGTGTCCTCCCGCGGTCGTCCCGGCGTCGAACCCACACCCGGACCCTAGCCGCCGGGACCCCCCGGACCGGGCGACCCGGCCGCTGCCAGCGCCTTCGTGGCGGCCAGGTACCCGCCCATCCCGTGGACGCCCGGGCCGGGCGGGGTCGCCGAGGAGCACAGCCACACCCGGTGGCGGTCACCCGACGCGAGCGGCACCCGGTGGGTGTCCCACCGCGGGACCGGGCGCGCGAGGGCCCCCCAGGCGGTCATCGCCCCGGTGGAGATGTCCCCGCCGACCCAGTTGGGGTCGTGGGCCTCCTCCTGCGCCGCCGTGGTGACGGTGTGGTCCAGCACTGTCGCGCCGAAGCCGGGGGCGAAGCGCTCGACTTGGGCGGTGACCCGGTCGGCCATGTCCACCGTCGAGCCGTGCGGGACGTGGCAGTAGGTCCACAGCGTCGAGCAGCCCGCCGGCGCGCGGCCCGGGTCCACGACGCCGGGCTGGACGGCCAGCACGTAGGGCCGCCGCGGGTGTCGGCCCAGCGCGGGGTCGCGTTCGGACTCGGCGATGTCGCCCCAGGTGCCGCCGATGTGGACGGTCCCCGCCCGGGCCAGACGGGGGTTCGCCCACCGCACAGGACCGGACAGCGCGTAGTCGACCTTGCAGACACCCGGCCCGTAACGGAAGCGGCCCAGCGCGCGCGCGTACCCGGGCGCCAGCGCGTCCCCGTAGATCGAGAGCAGCGCTCGCGGGCTGACGTCGAGCAGGACGATGTCGGCGTCCCCCAGGTCCGCGGCCGACCGCACCCACTGCCCGGACTGGACCCGGCCGCCGAGGCCGGTCACCTCCGCGACGAGCGCATCCGCCATCCGCTGGGTGCCCCCTCCCACCACCGGCCAGCCCACGGCGTGGGCGAGCAGCCCCAGCAGCAGACCGGTCGCCGTCGTGGGCAGTGCGGTCAACGGCAGCTGGGAGTGCGCGGCGGAACCGGCCAGCAGGGCCGGCGCGAGGTCACCCCGGAACAGCCGGGCCAGCAGCGCGGTCGGCAGCAGGGAACGGACCCCGAACCGGGCCACCGCGGCCAGGTTGTCGACGGGGGGCCGGAAGCTCGAGCCGAGCACCGTCGCCGCCAGCGGGAGGGCGTCGCGGACCAGCGGGGTCATCAGCCGGCGGTAGGCCGGGCCGTCGGCGCCGAGCCCATCGGCGGTCTGGTCCACGGACCGCATGGTGAGCGCGGCCCGACCGCCGTCCAGCGGCTGGCCGAAGGGGATCTCGGGCTGCAGGAACTCCACGCCGTGCCGTCCCCAGTCCACGGTGCGCATGAACGGTGATGCCAGTGCGAGCGGGTGGGCTGCGGAGCACACGTCGTGCAGGAAGCCGGGAGCGGTCAGGGCAGCCGAGCGCATCCCTCCCCCGACGGTGTCCGCACCCTCCAGCACGGTGACGTCCAGGCCCGCCCGGGCCAGGGTCACCGCACCGGCGAGACCGTTCGGTCCCGACCCGACGACCACGGCCGTGCGCGCGCGCCCCCGTCCCCGCGCCTGCCTGCGCCCGCGCATCCGGGTCAGACCTGCACGCGTCGCGCGACGACGTCGGCGATCTCGGTGACCGCGTCCGCGACCGGCACCCCGTTCTTCTGGGTCCCGTCCCGGTAGCGGAAGCTCACGGCCCCGGCCGCCGTGTCCTGGGCTCCGGCGATCAGCATGAACGGGACCTTCTGCCTCTGGGCATTGCGGATCTTCTTCTGCATCCGGTCGTCGGAGGAGTCGACCTCGACCCGGATCCCGGCCGCGCGCAACCCCACGGCGACCTCGGCGAGGTAGCCGACCTGGTCGTCGGTGATCGGGATGCCGACGACCTGGACGGGGGCGAGCCACGGGGGGAAGGCGCCCGCGTAGTGCTCGGTGAGCACCGCCATGAACCGCTCGATCGATCCGAACAGGGCCCGGTGGATCATGTACGGCCGCTGCCGGGTGCCGTCGGCGGCCGTGTAGAGCAGGTCGAAGCGCTCCGGCAGCTGGAAGTCCACCTGGATCGTGGACATCTGCCAGGTCCTCCCGATCGCGTCGCGGGCCTGCACGGAGATCTTGGGTGCGTAGAAGGCCGCGCCACCCGGGTCGAGCACCAGCTCCAGCCCCGTCCCGGTGGCCGCGTCGCGCAGCGCCTCGGTCGCCACCGCCCACTGTTCGTCCGTGCCGACGTACTTGGCGTCGTTGCGAGTGGAGAGCTCGAGGTGGAAGTCGGTGAGGCCGTAGTCGGCCAGCAGGCCGAGCACGAAGGTGAGCAGCGACCGGATCTCGGTGTCCAGCTGATCCGGCGTGCAGTAGATGTGCGCGTCGTCCTGCGTCATCCCGCGGACCCGCGTCAACCCGTGCACGACACCGGACTTCTCGTACCGGTAGACGGACCCGAACTCGAACAACCGCAGCGGCAGCTCCCGGTAGGACCGGCCTCGCGACCGGTAGACCAGGTTGTGCATCGGGCAGTTCATCGGCTTCAGGTAGTAGTCCTGCCCCTGCCGCCTCACCGCTCCGTCGGCGTCGCGCTCTTCGTCGACGTGCATCGGCGGGAACATCCCGTCCGCGTACCACTGCAGGTGGCCGCTGGTCTCGAACAGCGAGCCCTTGGTGATGTGCGGGGTGTAGACGAACTCGTACCCCGCCGCGGCGTGCCGGTCCCGGCTGTAGTCCTCCATGGTCCGTCGGACGACACCGCCGCGCGGGTGGAACACGGGCAGTCCGGACCCGATCTCCTCGGGGAAGCTGAACAGGTCCAGCTCCGCGCCGAGTCGGCGGTGGTCCCGGCGGGCGGCCTCCTCGAGGCGGTCCAGGTGGGCGCGCAGGTCCTCCTTGGTGGCCCACGCGGTGCCGTAGAGCCGCTGCAGCTGGGGGTTGAGCTCGCTCCCGCGCCAGTAGGCGGCCGCGGTGCGGGTGAGCTCGAAGGCGCCGATCGCCTTCGTGGTCGGCAGGTGGGGGCCGCGGCACAGGTCGGTCCAGACGGTCTCGCCGTGCCGGTCGAGGTTGTCGTACATCGTCAACGGGCCCGCGCCGACCTCGACGCCGGCGCCCTCCGCAGCCTCGGCGGCCGCCGCGCCGTTCGCACCGTGACCGCCGGTGAGGTCGTCGCTGTGCAGGCTGACGAGCTCGAGCTTGAACGGCTCGGCGGCCAGCTCGGTCCGGGCCTGCGCGGCGCTCACCACGCGACGACGGAAACGCTGGCCCGCCTTGACGATCTCCCGCATCCGCTTGCCGATGGAGCCGAGGTCCTCGGGGGTGAAGGGCCGCGGGGGGTCCATGTCGTAGTAGAAGCCGTCGCGGATCGGCGGGCCGATGCCCAGGTGGGTGCCGGGGAACAGGTCCTGTACCGCCTGGGCGGCCACGTGCGCGGTGGAGTGGCGCATGACCGCCAGCCCGTCCGGGTCGGTGAGGTCCACGCCCTGGACAGCGACGCCGTCGTACAGCTCGGTGGACAGGTCGACCAGGTCCCCGTCGAACCGGGCCACGACGACGCTGCGGGAGTCGGTGAACAGCTCCGCCGCCGTCGTCCCCGCGGGGACCGCCCGCTCGACGGCGTCGCCGTCGCGGTCGAGGACGCGGACCCGGAGGTCGCTCACCTGCGTGCTCCCTTGCTGGCCGAGCCCCGGGCCGGCCGGCGTGGGGCTCGGCGAGCCTATCGACGGCCGCGTCACCGGGTCGAGGAGACGGCCCCACCGGGAGCGCGGGCCAGCCGGTGGCCGGGCCCGACCGACGAGGGTGGGCGATACTGGTCTCGAACCAGTGACCTCTTCGGTGTGAACGAAGCGCTCTACCGCTGAGCTAATCGCCCTCGTCGGCGCACACGGTACCCGAGCGGTCCCGGCCGGCGAGCGCGCGAGTCCCGTGGGAGGACCCCGGCCGGGCTACCGCCGGTCATCCGGACGAGGGCCGGACGGGTTGACGAGAGTCGGATGGGTTAGAGTCCACGGGTCGCCGGGCAGTGGTCCGGCACGCGGATGTAGCGCAGTTGGTAGCGCATCACCTTGCCAAGGTGAGGGTCGCGGGTTCGAGTCCCGTCATCCGCTCGGTCGGTGTCGTCCGCGGCATCGGTGCAAGTCGGGCTCCCCCGTGGAGCGGTGGAGTGGCCGAGAGGCGAGGCAACGGCCTGCAAAGCCGTGCACGCGGGTTCGAATCCCGTCTCCACCTCCGGGCCGGAAAGGATCGGCACGCAGAACAGGACGATTGCAGGCGCGAGAGACGACATCACGACCGAGGGCGATTGGCGCAGCGGTAGCGCGCTTCCCTGACACGGAAGAGGTCACTGGTTCGATCCCAGTATCGCCCACCACGCGGACCCGTCTCCGCGACCGCCGCAGCCGACCCGGCACCGTTCCGGTGCCGGGTCGTGTCGGCTCGTCATGGTGAGCAGCGCCCCCATCCGACCGACCGTGCACGAGACGACCAGCACGCGCACCGGCACCGGAGCCCGTCGCGCCCCTGACACGACCACGAAGGAGCACGTGTGGAGATCTGGCCCGGCACCCCCTACCCGCTGGGCGCGACCTACGACGGGGCGGGGACGAACTTCACCCTCTTCAGCGAGGTCGCCGACCGGGTGGAACTGTGCCTGATCGACACCGGAGCCGACGGGTCACGGGTCGAGACGCGCCTCGAGTTGCCCGAGAAGGAGGCGTTCGTCTTCCACGGCTACCTTCCGCGCGTCGGGCCCGGCCAGGCCTACGGCTACCGGGTGCACGGGCCCTGGGACCCCGCTGCGGGCCACCGGTGCAACCCCTCCAAGCTGCTCCTGGACCCCTACGCCAAGGCGGTCGACGCCCAGCCCGACAGCGACGAGTCGCTGTTCAGCTACCGCTTCGGCGACCCGGATGCGTTCAACGACGCCGATTCGTTGCAGCACGCGATGATCTCTGTGGTCGTCAACCCGTTCTTCGACTGGCAGGACGACCGGGCGCCACGCCGTCCCTACCACGAGACGGTCGTCTACGAGGCGCACGTCCGCGGGCTGACGCAGACCCACCCGGACATCCCCGAGGAGATCCGCGGCACCTACGCGGGGGTCAGCCACCCCGTGATGATCGACCACCTCAGGCGGCTCGGGATCACGACCGTCGAGCTGATGCCGGTGCACCAGTTCGTCAACGACTCCACGCTGGTGGAGAAGGGCCTGTCGAACTACTGGGGCTACAACACGATCGGGTTCTTCGCCCCGCACCACGAGTACGCCTCCACCGGTAGCCGCGGTGAGCAGGTGCAGGAGTTCAAGGCGATGGTCCGCGAGCTGCACGTCGCGGGCATCGAGGTCGTCCTCGACGTCGTCTACAACCACACCGCCGAGGGAAACCACCTGGGCCCGACCCTGTCGTTGCGCGGGATCGACAACGCCTCCTACTACCGTCTCGTGGACGACGACAAGCGTTTCTACATGGACACCACGGGCACCGGGAACTCCCTGCTGATGCGCAGCCCGCACGTGCTCCAGCTGGTGATGGACTCCCTGCGGTACTGGGTGACCGAGATGCACGTGGACGGGTTCCGCTTCGACCTCGCGGCGACCCTGGCGCGCCAGTTCGCGGAGGTGGACCGCCTGTCGGCGTTCTTCGACCTCGTCCAGCAGGACCCGATCGTCAGCCAGGTCAAGCTGATCGCCGAGCCGTGGGACATCGGCGACGGCGGCTACCAGGTCGGCAACTTTCCCCCGCTGTGGAGCGAGTGGAACGGGAAGTACCGCGACTCGGTTCGCGACTTCTGGCGCGGTGAACCCGGCCTCGGGGAGTTCGCCGAGCGCCTCACCGGGTCCAGCGACCTGTACCAGAACGACGGCCGCCGACCGCTGGCGTCGATCAACTTCGTCACCGCCCACGACGGCTTCACCCTCTCGGACCTCGTGTCCTACAACGAGAAGCACAACGAGGCCAACGGCGAGGGCAACAGCGACGGCGAGAACCACAACCGCAGCTGGAACTGCGGGGTCGAGGGGCCGACGGACGACGCCGGCGTGCTGGAGCTGCGGGCCAGCCAGCAGCGCAACCACCTGGCGACGATGCTCGTCAGCCAGGGGGTGCCGATGATCGTCTACGGCGACGAACTGGGACGTACCCAACGCGGCAACAACAACGTGTACTGCCAGGACAACGAGATCAGCTGGATCGACTGGTCGAAGGTGGACGCCGGTCTGATCGCGTTCGTCGCGTCGATGGTGGAGCTGCGCGCCGAGCACCCGGTGTTCCGCCGGCGCAAGTTCTTCGACGGGGGCACCGACGCCAACGGTCTGCCCGACGTGGGGTGGTTCAGGCCGGACGCCGGGGTGATGACCGAGGAGGACTGGGGCTCGGGGTTCGCCCGGGCCGTGATGGTGTTCCTCAACGGGGACGCCATCCCGGAGCGGGGTTCCCGCGGCGAACCGATCGTCGACGAGAGCTTCCTGCTGCTGCTGAACGCCAGCGCTGAGGACCTGACCTTCCGCCTGCCCGAGCTGCGGTTCGGCGCGATGTGGTCCGGTCGCATCGACACCTCCGTCGTCCACTCCGACCCGCCGCAGCCCGCGGTGGCCGCTGCCACCGCGCCGTTGCTGGCGGCGGGGACCGAGCTGTCCGTGCCGGCACACAGCATGCTGGTCCTCGAGCGGGCGAGCGCGGCTACGTGAGCACTGCTCCGCGGCGCGCCCTCCCGCGCTCGACCTACCGGCTGCAGCTTCACGCCGGCTTCGGGTTCGACGATGCGGCCGCCGCCGTGGACCACGTCGCCGACCTGGGCGTCAGCCACCTCTACCTGTCCCCGGTGCTCCAGGCCGTCGAGGGTTCCCTGCACGGCTACGACGTGCTGGACCACTCACGGCTGTCCGGGGACCTCGGCGGGGACGCGGCCTTCGACCGCCTGGTGGCCGCCGCACACCGGCGTGGACTGGGGATCGTGGCCGACGTGGTGCCCAACCACATGGCGGTCCCGACGCCGGAGTCGGCGAACCCGGTCCTGTGGTCGGTGCTCTCCGGTGGTCGGCGGTCGCCGTACGCCGACTGGGTCGACGTGGACTGGGCAGCCGGGCAGGGCCGGTTGCTGATGGCGGTGCTGGGCTCGCCGCTGCGGGAGGTGCTCGCGGCCGGTGAGCTGGCGGTGGCCGACGACGGCCCCGGTGGGTCGCGGGTCATCCGCTACCACGACCACGTGTTCCCGGTGGCGGAGGCAACGGGCGCTCTGGCGCTGCCCGCCCTGCTCGATGCCCAGCACCACCGGCTCGCCTGGTGGCAGGTCGCCGACGCCGAGCTGGACTACCGGCGGTTCTTCGACGTCGACACGCTGATGGCGATCCGGGTCGAGGACCCGGCGGTCTTCGACGCGACCCACGAGGTGTTGCTGGACCGCTTCCGTGCCGGCGACGTCGACGGCTTCCGGATCGACCACCCCGACGGCCTCGCCGACCCCCGTGGCTACCTCGCGCGCCTCGCCGCGGCCACCGACGGGGCCTGGGTCGTCGTCGAGAAGATCGTCGAGCACGGGGAGGAGCTCCCCGCCGACTGGTCCACCGCCGGCACCACCGGGTACGACGCACTGCACCAGGTCCAGGGACTGTTCGTCGACCCCGCCGGGACCAGAGCCCTGCTCTCGCAGTGGCACGACCTCACCGGGGACGTGACCACTTGGGCCGAGGTCGTGCAGGAGGCCAAACGGCTCGTCGCGACCCGGTCCCTGGCAGCCGAGGTGTCCCGCCTGGTGGGCCTCGCCGTCGCGACCGCGACGGCGGACCGTCGGGACCTGACCGACGCCGGCCTGCGGGCCGGGATCGTGGAGCTGCTCGTCGCCTTCGAGGTCTACCGCGGCTACGTCGTCCCCGGTGAGCCGGCACCCGCCCAGGCGGTCGAGGTCGTCCATGCAGCGCGGGACGTCGCCCTGGGCCGCGCACCCCGGCTCGCCACCGAGATCACCTTCCTCGTCGAGCTCGCGCTCGGCACCGGCGAGGGCGGCACCTGCACCGGCGTCGCCACCGGCCGGGACCCGGCGCGCGACGAGTTCTGCATCCGCTTCCAGCAGACCGCCGGGCCGGTGATGGCCAAGGGAGTGGAGGACACGGCCTTCTACCGCTGGTACCCGCTGTCCGCGCTCACCGAGGTGGGCGGGGACCCGTCCCGCGTCGGCGTCGAGCCGGACGCCTTCGCCGCCTGGTCGCGTCGCCAGGCGGTGGTCCACCCGGCCGGGATGACGACCCTGACCACCCACGACACCAAACGCAGCGAGGACACCCGCGCTCGTCTGCTCGTGTTGTCGGAGGTGCCCGACCGGTGGGCCGCGGCCGTCGCACGCTGGCGCGCCGCGTCGGCCGCCGTCCGCCCGGCGAGCCTGGACGGCGCCACCGAGTCGCTGTTCTGGCAGAGCCTGTACGCGGCGTCCCCCTGGGGTGCTCGTGGGGCGCTGCCCGCGGACCGACTCCACGGCTACCTCGCCAAGGCCACCCGGGAGGCGAAGGTCCGGACCACATGGACGTCGCCGGACGAGCTCTTCGAGGCGGGCCTGCGCTCCTTCACCGATGCGGTCCTGGCCGACCGGGCGCTGCTCGCCGACATGGGCGCGTTCGCGGACTCGGTCGCGCCGGCTGTACGCGCCGTCGTGCTGGGCCAGAAGCTGGTCCAGCTGACGATGCCCGGGGTACCGGACGTCTACCAGGGCACGGAGATCCTCGACCTGTCGCTGGTCGACCCGGACAACCGGCGTCCCGTCGACTACGCCGACCGTCGTGCCCGCCTGGCCCACCTGGACGGCGGCGGCGCGCCCCGGGACCTCGACGACGAGAAGCTGCGGGTCACCTCGGCCGCGCTGCGCCTGCGCGCCGAGGCGGGTGCCGCCTTCACCGGTCCCCACACCGCGCTGGCCACCGGCACGCCGCACGCCGTGGCCTTCCTCCGAGGGCAGACCGTGGCCACGGTCGTCACCCGGTTCGCCGCCGCCCTCGGTACGGACGACGGAGCTGGGGGCTTCGGTGGCGCGGTGCTCTCCCTTCCGGCGGGCCCGTGGACCGACGTCCTGACCGGGCGGACCGTGCAGGCGGGTCCAGCCGGGATCGACCTCGCTGGCCTGCTGGACCGGCTGCCCGTCGCCCTGCTTCGTCGCACCGACTGAGCGGGTCAGCGTCGCGGTGCGCCGAGCCCGACGAGGTCCGCGGTCGCGTCGGCGACGACCCCGAGCGCGTCGACCACCCGGGCAGCCTGCTCGACGGCGACGACGGTCACCTGAGTGGCCGGGGAGTCCCCCGCGCGCTCCGCAGCGGCACTCCTGGCGGCCTCGAGGCTGTCGGTCAGGTCGCCCCACCCGGTCACCGGGGCCGCCTCCCCCGAGGCGAGCCGGTCGGCGAGGTCCGCCGACACCGACGCCAGGGACGCGGCGAGGTCCTGCAGTTCCGAGCGCACTGCTCCGGACGCGCCGGTGAGCACACCCAGTGACCACAGTTGCAGGCCCGCGTCGGCCATCGTCCGGGTCGCCCGGACCGCCGACCAGGCCGGCGTCCACCACCGGCCGCGCCATCCCCGCGGTTCCGCCGAGGTGCGCGTCATCGCCTCGACGGCGGCGAGCCGGGCGCCCCGGGCCTGCTGCAACAGGGGCAGCACGTCGTCGGGGTCGGTGGCGCCGAGCGCGGCCCTCAGGACCGTGGCGGTGAAGGCACCCTCGGCCCGGACCGCCGCGGCGACCGTCGGGCCGATCGACTGCGACACCCGCACCGGCGCCAACCGGATGGCCACCAGCGCCACCCCGACCCCGAGGACGGTCGTCACCACCCGCTGACCGATCGTCGAGCCGTCGAGGAGCCGCCCCGCGTCCAACACCACGGACACCACGACGGTGATCCCGAAGGTGAACAGCGTGAAGCTGACGTCGAAGCAGCTGAACGAGATCCACGCCGCGGTCACCGCGACCACCAGCAGCACCGGCAGGGGCGGTCGCGTCGCGACGAGGGCGAGAGCCAGCACGCTTCCCGCGACGGCCCCGACCGTGCGCCCCAGCGCACGCTGGGAGGTCGCCGCGTAGTCCGGGCGCAGGATCAGCAGGGTGGTGAACGGCAGCCAGTACCCGTGGTCCAGGGGCAGCGCCGCGGCCAACAGGGTCGCCACCGACAGAGCGACGGCCAGTCGCAGCGCATGAGCGCGGGTGGCCTGGGGGGCATGGGTGACCCCGTTGGGTGCGGCCGGGGTCCGGGTGGCGGGGCCCGTATCTGCGGCGCCCGGATCTGCGGCGCCCGGATCTGCGGAGCCAGGAGCTGCGGAGCCAGGAGCTGCGGAGCCAGGAGCTGCGGAGGCAGGAGCCGGACCCGCGCCCGGGCGGGCCAGCCCGGATTCCGCAGCGTCCAGGCGTTCGTCGAGCCGGTCCAGCACAGCTGCAAGCGCGGGTGACGCCATCCCGGGTGGCCCCGGGATCACCGACCGTGCTCGTGACTGCCCGTTTCCCGGGCGCCCACCTGACCGGCCGGAACGGCCCGGGCGGCGGTGGAACCCGGACAGTTCCTCGGCCACGGCGCGGAGTCGGCTCGCCGCACCGGTCAACCGCTGCGCGGCGGTCGCGGACAGCTCCGCACCGGTCGGGCGCAGCGCGTCCAACCGGAACACCACCGCCCTGATCCGCTCGGCCTCGACGGCCAGCGTCAGGTCGCGGGCGGACGGCCGGGGGTCGCGCGCTGTGGAGGCGGCGCCCAAGGTTGCGGCGAGGGCCTGGGGCCTGCCCGGAACGGGCCCGGGCATGCGCCCCGCCGCGACGGACTCCAGGTGCTCGGCCAGTCCCCGGTACCCCAACGCGACAGCTCTGCGGTGCCCGGGATCGCGGCCGCGGGCCGGGTCGAGCGCGGCGGCGACCAGCTGTACGAGACCGCCGACGACGACGGCGAGCGCGACAGCCGGGTGACCACCCGGCGCCCCGGCCAGGGCAGCGTCGGTCGCCCCCAGTGTCAACAGGGCGGTGGAGCACTGCAGCGCGATCGTGGCGACCGGTGGACCGCGCGGCGCCAGTCGTCCGACCGCGTAGCCCGCCGCGGCCACGACGAGCAGGCGCGGCACCAACGCACCAGCAACCCACCAACCCACCGTCGCCGCCGCGGCCAGTGCGGCCGCCGCGGCCGCCGTCGCGATCACCCGGACCGGGCGTGGGCTGAGCATGGTCACGACACCGGCGAGCAGTGCTCCGATCGCTGCGGTACCCGCCAGGTCGGTGTGGCCGACCAGCACGGGTAGCACGCCGGCGACCCCGACGGCCAGTGCCAGCCGGAGACCGGGTGCGGGGGAGAACCCGAGGGCGTCGATCCGCAGCAGCTGCCCCAGCGCACCGTCGACCAGCTGCCCGTGCACCAGCCGCCTGCGCACCGCTCGCCCCCTCCCGCCGACCCGTGCACGGCGCGGGCAGTCTCTCAGCCTGGTCCTGGAGGTGACCTGGTCCTCGATGTGGGGAACGCCGGCGCGCCTGGGAAGGTGTGCTGCGTGACGACCTTCACCGTCTGGGCCCCTTCCGCCGACACCGTCGAGCTGGTCCTCGGTGTCCCGTCCGACGGACCCACCGGGCTCCCGATGTCGCGAGCCTCGGACGGGTGGTGGTCGGTGACGGACGACGGTTCCGGACACGGGACCCGCTACGCGTTCCGGATCGACGGCGGCGACCCGGTACCGGACCCGCGTTCGCGCCGGCAGCCCGACGGGGTGCACGCACCGAGCGCTGTCTACGACCACGCCCGCTTCACGTGGAGCGACGGTTACTGGGCCGGCACGGACCCCGCGACGACGGTGGCCTACGAGCTGCACATCGGGACGTTCACCGACGGCGGGACCTTCGACTCGGCCCTCGAGCGCCTCCCGCACCTGGTGGAGCTCGGCGTCACGCTGGTCGAGGTGCTGCCGGTCGCCGCCTTCGACGGGACCGCCGGCTGGGGTTACGACGGGGTCGGGCTCCATGCCGTCCACGAGCCCTACGGCGGCCCGGACGCACTCAAGCGGTTCGTGGACGCGGCCCACCGGCTCGGGCTCGGCGTCTGCGTGGACGCGGTCTACAACCACTTCGGCCCGAGCGGGAACTACGTGGCCCGCTTCGGGCCGTACTTCACCGACCGCTACTCCACGCCCTGGGGGGACGCCGTCAACCTCGACGACGCGGAATCCGACACCGTGCGCGCGTTCGTCGTGGACAGCGCCGCCCAGTGGCTGCGGGACTTCCACGTCGACGCGCTGCGCCTGGACGCGACCCACGCCTACTACGACCCCGAGCGCGCACTGTCCCTGCAGGAGGACCTGGCCGCGATGGCCGACGGGCTGACCGCGTCGACGGGGGTCCGGCGGTGGCTGGTGGCCGAGAACGAGCTGAACGACCCGGACCTGACCGCTCCGCGTGCCGGCACCGGCGGGATCGGGGCCGGCGGGATCGGGGCCGGCGGGGTGGGGGTGCACGCCCAGTGGGCCGACGACATCCACCACAGCCTGCACGCGTTGCTGACCGGCGAGAGCGGTGGCTACTACGCGGACTTCGCCACCGACCCGTACGCGTCGGTGGCGAAGGTCGCCACCCGGGTGTTCTTCCATGACGGCACCTTCTCCACCTTCCGTCGGCGCACGCACGGCCGTCCCGTGGACCCGGCCACCACGCACGGCTCGAGGTTCTGGGCCTACCTGCAGGACCACGACCAGATAGGCAACCGCGCCGTCGGGGACCGTCAGGCGGCGACGGTGCCGGTCGGTCGACTCGCCGCCGGCGCGGCCCTGGTGTTCACCCTGCCGTTCACCCCGATGGTCTTCATGGGTGAGGAGTGGGCCGCCGGGACGCCCTGGCAGTTCTTCGCGTCCTTCCCCGACCCGGAGCTCGGGGACGCCGTACGGAACGGGCGGCGCTCGGAGTTCGCCCGTCACGGCTGGGACGTCGAGGAGGTCCCGGATCCCCAGTCCGCACGGACGGTCCGCGACTCGACCCTGGACTGGTCGGAGCTGGACGAACCGGGACACCGCCGGGTGCTCGACTGGTACCGGACGCTCATCGCCCTGCGCGCATCCACCCCGGAGCTGGGCACCGGCATCGTCGGGGACGTGCGGGTCGGTCACGACCGTGGCGCGCAGTGGCTCTGGCTCCGGCGTGGAGCGGTGCTCACCGTCGGCGCGCTCGGGCCGGGCGGCGCCAACGTGCCGCTGCCCCCAGGGCCCGGCCCGGCAACGGTGCTGGCCGGCTGGGACCCGGCGGCCTCGGTACGCGACGGGGTGGTCTCGCTGCCGGGCGCGGGCGCGGTCGTCCTGCGCCTGGGATGACACCGCCGGGGTCAGCCCGCCGACGGGGACGTCGCCGCCAGGGCGGCGAGCCGGGACCGCGCTCTGCCGTACTTCTTCCGGTGCCCGCCCGCGAGCATCGCCGCGCCGAACACGTCCGTCAGGGGGATCCCGGACGCGGCGACCGGGATGCCGCGGTCGTACAACCGGTCCACGAGGACCACCAGTCGCAGCGCCGCGTTCTGGTCCGGGAGCGGCGTCACGTCGCTCCACGCGACGGCCCGCACGTCGTCCAGGAGTGCGGCGTACGCCGCGGGGTGGACCCGGGCCAGATGGGTGAGCAGTGCTCCGAAGTCGTCGACGGAAGCGTCGTGCGCGACGGCCCACCGCGCCAGGTCGTCGGCGCCGAGCGGCGCGTGGGTGGCGGCGCTGTCCCGATGCCGGTGATCGGGGCCGTCGATGTGCACGACCTGGAACCGGGCGGCCAGTCCCTGGATCTCCCGGGCGAAGTCGGCGGCGGCGAACCGCTCCTCCCCCAGCGCGCCCGGCAGCGTGTTCGACGTCGCCGCGAGCGACACCCCCGCTCTCGCCAGCTCGCCCAGCAGGGTGGACAGCATCACCGTGTCGCCCGGGTCGTCGAGCTCGAACTCGTCGATGCAGACCAGCGCGCGGTCGGCGAGGGCGTCCCGGGTGGCGGCGAACCCGAGAGCGCCGACGAGAGCGGTGTACTGCACGAAGGTGCCGAATGCGACCGGACCGTCGACGGCGTGGGCCATCGCCGCCAGCAGGTGGGTCTTCCCGACGCCGAACCCGCCGTCGAGGTAGACGCCCGTCCCCGTCCGCGTCGGTGGCCGCCCCAGGAAGCGGCGCCGCGCCGGCGGTCGTCCCATCGAGCCCACGAAGGACTCGACGGTCGCCCGTGCGGCCTCCTGCGACGGCTCACCGGGGTGGGGCCGGTAGGAGTCGGTGGTGGCCGCGGCGAACGCGGGTGGGACGACGAGGTCGGCCAGCGCCCGCTCGGGCCGCACCGACGGGACCCGGTCGGTCAGGGTCCGAGGCGGGCCGGGAGTCACCGCTCGACCGTCGCTGTCGACGTCGGCATGCCGGCCTTGTGCTGGCCCATCGGCGGATGTTAGGGCGTTCGGTCCGGTGATCGGATGCCCCCCGGCGCGCCCGGGCGACCGACCGCGCCGCGGGACCCGTCGCGGGCACACTGTCGTCGTGGACCTGCCGGTGATGCCGCCGCTCGCGCCGATGCTCGCGCGCTCGGCCGCTGCCATCCCCACCGGGGAGTACCTGTACGAGCCGAAGTGGGACGGCTTCCGGACGATCGTGTTCCGCGACGGCGACGAGGTCGTGCTCGGCAGCCGCAACGAGAAGCCGATGACCCGGTACTTCCCCGAGCTGCTGCCGGTGCTGCGGACGGCGCTCCCCCCGCGGTGCGTGGTGGACGGGGAGATCATCGTTCCGGTTGCCGGCCACCTGGAGTTCGAGCGCCTGCAGGAACGCGTCCACCCCGCGGCCAGCCGGGTGGCGATGCTGTCGGAGACGACTCCCGCCGCATTCGTCGCCTTCGACCTGCTGGCACTGGATGACGTGGACCTGACGGGCCTGCCGTTCGCCGAACGCCGCGGTGCTCTCGAATCGCTGCTGCCCGTCACTGCGCCGGTGACACCGGGGGTGGTCCTCACCCCGGCCACCCGGTCGCTCGAACTGGCGAGGAGCTGGTTCTCCGTGTTCGAGGGCGCCGGTCTGGACGGTGTCGTCGCCAAGCCGCTGGACGGGACGTACCAGCCGGACGTGCGGGCGATGACGAAGATCAAGCACGACCGGACGGCCGACGTGGTCGTGGCAGGCCTGCGTCCGCACAAGGCGTCCACCGAGGAGCGGCCCCTGGTCGGTTCCCTGCTCCTCGGGCTGTTCGACGGCGAGTCACGCCTGGCCCACATCGGGGTGTGCGCGTCGTTCCCGATGGCACGGCGCGCCGAGCTGTGGGAGGAGCTGCAAGAGCTGCAGCTGCCGCCGGACCGGCTGGGCGAGCACCCGTGGGGTGGCTGGGCCGCTCCCCCACCCGAGTCCGGCCGCCTGCCCGGTGCGGTGTCCCGGTGGAACTCGGCCAAGGACCTGTCCTTCGTCCCGCTGCGCCCGGAGCGGGTGCTGGAGGTCGCCTACGACCAGATGCAGGGCGACCGGCTGCGCCACACCGCGCAGTTCCGCCGGTGGCGCCCGGACCGTGAGCCGGCGTCGTGCACCTACGGGCAGCTGGACTCACCCGTGCGCTTCGACCTGCCGCAGGTGTTCGGCCGGCCCGACTCCGTGGGGCGCTGACCGGTGGCCCGCGAGACGGCCGGCTCGCCGATCGAGGTGCAGGCCGGTGGCCGGCCAGTGCGGGTGACCAGCCCGGACCGGGTGATCTTCCCGCCCGCAGACGGGAACCCGGCGCTCACGAAGGCCGACATCGTCCGGTACTTCGTCTCGGTCGGTGACGGGATCCTGGGAGCACTGCTCGACCGGCCGACGACGCTGGAACGCTGGCCTGGTGGCTGGTCGCCCGAGGCCCGACTGTCCACCCGGATGGACAACTCCGGTGACGGCTTCTACCAGAAGCGCCTGCCCAAGGGCGCGCCGAGCTGGGTCCAGACGGCCGAGATCCGCTTCCCCAGTGGGCGGACCGCCGACGAGATCTGCCCGACCGAGGTCGCCGTCGTCGCGTGGGCCGCGCAGATCGGGACATTGACGTTCCACCCGTGGCCGGTCCGCACCCCGGCCCCGGAGAGCCCGGACCAGCTGCGCATCGACCTGGACCCCCAGCCGGGCACGGACTTCGCCGACGCCCGGACCGCCGGGCACGAGTTGCGAGCCCTGCTCACCGAGCTCGGGTACACCGGGTTCCCGAAGACCTCTGGCGGGCGGGGTCTGCACGTGTACGTGCCCATCCGCGCCGAGTGGTCGTTCACCCAGTGCCGGAGAGCGGTGATCGCGGTCGGCCGGGAGCTGTCCCGCCGGATGCCGGACCAGGTGACGGTGAACTGGTGGAAGGAGACCCGCGGCGTGCGGGTGTTCGTCGACTACAACCAGATGGCGCGGGACCGCACGATCGCCTCTGCCTACTCGGTTCGCGCCCGGCCGGGGTCGAAGGTCTCGGCCCCGCTGCGCTGGGAGGAGCTGGACGACATCGACCCGGGCGACTTCACGGTGTTCTCGATGCCCGCCCGGTACGCCGACGTCGGGGACCTGCACGCCCCGGTCGGCGCGGCCGAGGGCGCCGACCTCGAGCCCCTGCTGGAGATGGCGCGCCGGGACGAGCGGGACAACGGCGAGGCCGACCTGCCCTACCCGCCGGAGTACCCGAAGATGCCGGGCGAGCCGCTGCGGGTGCAGCCGTCCCGCGCCCGCCACGTCGAGGACCCCCCGCCCGACGAGTCCTGATCCCGGCACGCACAGGAGTACCCACCTCCGGTCGCGGGCAGCCGCCGCGGTCCGACCTGTCCGAGATCGACACGAAGGGGGCGCCAGTTGGCCCCGCTCCCGCTCGAGAGGCCGCCCGGTGTCGATCCCGGACAGAGGTGACCGGCTCGGCGGACCCAGACTGCCATCGGGTGGCGATCTGAGC
>JAABUQ010002094.1_pt1 | contig 40486 bp, 37 predicted proteins | sample 5560001 | NCBI WGS metagenome assembly JAABUQ01 (sample SAMN10711888, study PRJNA513371) | rock metagenome | isolation source: Antarctica rocks | place: Antarctica: Victoria Land, Finger Mt nord | collected 2015-12-18
GACGAGCGGCAATATCTCCAGCCCGCTGGCCAGAGCTGGACGACGCTCGAGCGGCTCGCGCTCACCCACATGACGTCCTATCGCGACGACGGCGGGCTGATCGGCCTCTCGATCACTCCGAGCTTCGGGATCGGCCAGCGGGCGCTGCTGGTCCGCACGCCCGCCGGCAACGTGTTGTGGGATTGCATCAGCCGCCTCGATGACGTCACCGTCGATCTGATCAACGGCCTGGGCGGTCTGTCGGCGATCGCGATCTCGCATCCGCACTACTATACCACCATGCTGGAATGGAGCCGCGCGTTCGGGGACATCCCGGTCCATCTGCACGCCGCCGACCGCGAATGGGTCATGCGCGACGGCCCTGCCCTGGCCTTCTGGGACGGCGAGACGAAGGAACTCGCGCCCGGCCTGACCTTGATCCGCTGCCCCGGCCATTTCGAGGGCGGTCAGTTGCTGCACTGGGCCGGCGGCGCGGGCGGACAGGGCGCGATGCTGAGCGGCGACCTTTTGCAAGTGGTCCCGGATCGCGCCCACGTCGCCTTCATGCGCAGCTACCCCAATCTCATCCCGCTCGGCGTCCCGGCCGTCCGCCGCATCGCCGAGATCGTCGAACCCTGGTCGTTCGACGCCATCTACGGCGCGTTCTGGGACCGAGTGATCCCGACCGGCGGCAAGCAGGCGTTCCGCACCTCGATCGCCCGGCACATCGCCTGGCTGGAGCGCCCGGCGTAGCCGGCCGATCAGGCCCTGGCGCGAGCGCGATGCTCGGACGGCGTGCAGCCGAACTGCGCGCGGAAGTGGCGACTGAACTGAGCCTGGTCGCCGAACCCCCAGCGATAGGCGATCTCGGCGATGCTGTCCCGGCGTCGCGCCTCGCGCAGTTGCTGCTCGCAGGCGGCAAGGCGCAACTCACGGATCCAGCGGCCGACCGACGTGCCATTCGCCGTGAACAGTTCGTGGAGATAGCGGGCCGAAATACCGCAATGCGCGGCGATCATCTCCGGGGACAGCCGGCGATTGGCCAGGTTCTGACGGATGAAGCGCTCGATACGCGCGAGATGGGCGGTTTTCACCGATGCGCCGCGGCTGCCGAGCACCCGTTCGTCGCTCTCCACCGCCAGGGCCAGCAGATCGACGATATATCCGCCGATACTCTCGCGGGCGGCATCCTCGGCGTTGGCCATGCGGTGCGGCAGCAGCCGCAGCGTGTCCGACAACAGGCCGCCGACACCGGTCTCCGCGTCGAAGACGAAGGACGTGTAGCGATCGAGCGAACGCAGCCGCTGCTTCAGCAGCGCGAGCGGCAGCTTCAGGACCCAAAGCTCGTTCGCGTCCTTCTGCACGAATTCGTAGGGGCTATGACTGCGTTCGATGACGAACTGATTGCGCCCGCACGTCAGCGTCACCCCGTTCTGGCTGAAGACGGTGTCCGAGTGACGGGCGAATGTCACCAGTATGTCTTCATCGGTGCCGTGGTTCAGATGGCGGCGTTCACGCGTGTAGAACACCGGGTCCGACCGAAAGCGCGACAGGGAAACTTGGCCGAACGACCAGTGCTCCAGCACGCCGGAGAAGCGCGCCGGATCGTTGAAGCGGACGTCGAGCGGGAAGAAGATGCTGCTGACGGCCTCGCCCCAGTAGCGCTCGCGCTGCTCGACGGGGATCGCACCCGCCATGAACCGGCGAACATGCCCGTCCAGGCACCCGGCGCGCGGTTCGGTTTCCATGATCGGTGTTTCCCGGCTGAAGATGAGCAGCCGAGCAGCAGCAAGAAGCATACCACCCGGAGGGCGCCGACGTCCCCGCAATGGGCTTGCATGGGATCGGGCAATGACGATCATCGGGCGCGGGTCCGACATTGATCGATTGACGGGCAGCCGATGCACGCGGATCGTCGCTGTTAAGTTGAACTTTGCTTTCCAAAAGGAATGACCGTGCGAAACAGGCGCATCAACCGATCTCGCAGACACAAGATTCCGCTGCTCCTAGGCTTGCTGGTGATCTCCGCCTGCTCGACCGGCACACCCAGCTACGTCGTGTTCTTCCAGCAGCGCTCGGCGCAACTCGACGGACCCGCGCGAGGGGTTGTGGCGGCGGCGGCGGCGCAGGCCAACAAGGATCCGGCCGCGCCGGTCGAGGTCACCGGCTACACCGACAGCGCCGGCAGCCCCGCGGCGGATGTCGCGTTGTCGCAACAGAGAGCCCAGGTCGTCGCCGATGGCCTGGTGGCAAGCGGCGTCAGTCCGCAACGATTGGTGCGCAAGGGAAAGGGCCAGACCGGGGAGGATCCCGGCTTGGTGAGCCGCCGAGTGGAAATCGCCGTCGACGCCCGGTAACTAACTCCGGCCGGTTGCGGCACGGAACCTGCATAGCCTGCTCGGAGGCATTTGCGGAGAAAGCCGTGGACCTGCTGGTCCGGCAAGCGGGCATCTTGACGCGCGACGGCACCGAACTCGTCGACATCGCCGTGCAGGGCGGACGGATCGTGGCGCTCGCCGATCCGGACAGCCTGTCGCCGGCCGCCGGCACGAACGTCCTTGATGCCCAGGGCTGCCTGGTCGTTCCGGGGCTGATTGAGACGCATATCCATCTCGACAAGGCCTGCATTCTCGACCGCTGCCAAGCCGGCGAGGGCACCGTGACCGAGGCCATACGGCAGACCGCGCTGGCGAAGCGCGGCTTCACGGCCGAGGATGTCTACGCACGCGCGCAAGCCACCCTCGAACGCTGCATCGGCCACGGCACGATGCGGATGCGCACTCATGTCGAGCTCGACCCGGGGATCGGCTTCGTGGCCTTCGACGCCATCCAGCAACTGGCGCGCGACTATCGCTGGGCAGTCGACATCGAACTCTGCGTGTTCCCGCAGGAGGGCCTGCTCAACAACCCGGGTACTGAGGCGCTGCTGGTCGAGGGCCTGCACCGCGGCGCGCAAGTCATCGGCGCGGTGCCCTATGTCGATACCGACCCGCGCGGACAGATCGACCGCATCTTCGCCATCGCGCGCGAGTTCGATGTGGACATCGACATGCATCTCGATCTCGCCGAGACGACGGACAGCATGCAGAACGCTTACGTCTGCCGCAAGACCGAGGAATACGGTTGGGGCGGCCGGGTCACGATCGGCCACGTCACCCAGCTCTCCCTGCTGCCGCCGGACCAGCTGGCGGACGTCGCCGCGCGGCTCGCGCGAGCCGGTGTGGCGGTGACGGTCCTGCCATCGACGGACCTCCACCTCATGGGCCGCAGCCATAGTCATGCCGTGCCGCGCGGCGTCGTGCCGCCCGGGCCGCTGCGCAGCGCCGGCGTGACATGCGCGGTCTCCACCAACAACGTGCTGAACCCGTTCACGCCGTACGGCGACTGCTCGCTGATCCGGATGGCGAACCTCTACGCCAATGTTTGCCACGTCGCGCGCGCGGCCGAGCTGGCGGATTGCCTCGACATGGTGACCCACGCGGCGGCGCGGCTCATGCGGGTGCCCGGCTACGGGATCGCGGTCGGCAATCAGGCGGACCTCGTCGCGCTCGACGCCAGCGGGGCCGCCGATGCGGTGGCGACGCTGGCGCCACCGCTCTGGGGCGTCAAACGCGGCCGAGCGTCGTTCACCCGCGCCCGTCCCGTCCTCCACCGGCCAAGGAGAGGCTCGTGAGCACATTGCGGAACGTCCCCGTGATCGACATCGCCCCGTTCCTGCGCGACACCGGCAAGATGAGCGTTGCGCGGGCGGTCGATCGGGCGTGCCGGGACATCGGGTTCCTCGTCGTCGGCGGTCACGGCGTCCCCGCGGACCTCATCGAGCGCACACGCGCCGCCGGCCGGGCGTTCTTCGATCTGCCGCTGGCGGACAAGATGCGCGTCGCGCGCCCGGCGCCGGGGGTGGCGCGAGGCTATGTCGGGATGGAGGGCGAATCCGTCGCGCGGTCGCGCGATCCGACCGCCCAGGCCGGCGATCTGAACGAGAGCCTGATGATCGGGCCGGTGGATCTGCCGCCCGACGAGTACGCCTTCGCACCGGAAGCCGGCCAGCATTCGCGCCCAATCTCTGGCCCGCCGAGCCCGCCGACCTGCGGCCGGCCTGGACCGAGTACTACCGCTCGATGGGACGCCTGTCCGCGACCTTGATGCGCATCTTCGCCCTGGGTCTCGGACTGGAGGAGAGCTACTTCGACCGCATGGTGGACCGGCACATCAGCCGCCTGCGGGTGCGAAACTATCCGGCGCCGGGCGCGCCGCCGCGGCCGGGCCAGATCCGCGCCGGCGCCCATTCGGATTACGGCAGCCTGACCATCCTGTGCGCCGAAGACCGGCCCGGCGGATTGCAGGTGTTCAACGCAGCGGGCGAATGGGTCGACGTGCCCGTCGTGCCGGACTCGTTCGTGGTCAACATCGGCGACCTCATGGCCCGCTGGACCAACGACGCATGGGTCAGCACCTTGCATCGCGTGGTCAACCCGCCGGCGGGAATGGAAGCCGACAGCCGCCGACAGTCGCTCGTCTTCTTCCATAACCCGAACTACGACGCGCCCGTCGCGTGCATCCCGACCTGCGCTGCGAACGGCGAGCACCCCAAATACAGGCCGACGACATCGGGCGAGCACCTCAGGCAGCTGTTCACGACGACACAGAACGAGCCTGCTGCGTGAACCACCCGCACACCTCGACATCGCGCGGTGCGAAGGATGCCGCTTGACCAGACAGTGATTTGGCGAGCAGCTTTATACAATGGGAATGTTTCTTTCACGTGAGGCTGGTTTGGCAGACTGGTTGGATAAGTCGTACATGGGCCGCAAGGCGGTTGAGCGGGGCCAAGCGGGCGCGACGCATCACCTGAGCGAATCGCGGCAAGGCAAGTACCACTACGTCTACGGTCCGTATGCCGAGCCGGTGCTGCGGATCGCGCCCGGCGACGTCGTCGTTGCAGAGACGCACGATGCGTTCGAGGGTCGCCTGAAGACGGAAGCCGATCGCCCGAGCGAGAAACTTCAAGTGCCCTTTCTCAATCCGCAAAACGGTCCGATCGCGGTCGCGGGCGCGGAGAAGGGCGACGTGCTGTGCGTCCGCATTCTCTCCATCGTGCCGCGCGGCCCGCAGCCGGTCGGGACCACGGCGCTGATCACCGAGTTCGGCGGCCTGGTCGCCACCGGAAACACGGCGCTGCTCAACCCGCCGCTGCCCGAGCGCGTGAAGAAGATGGAAGTGACGGAGCAAGGCATCCGCTTCAACAGCCGGATCACCCTGCCCTACGAGCCGTTCATCGGCACGCTCGGCGTGAGCCCCGAGATCGAGGCGGTCTCCTCCCTGCAACCCGACTACTGGGGCGGCAACATGGACCTGCCGGACGTGGCACCCGGCGCCGTCGTCTATTTCCCGGTCCATCACAAGGACGCGTATCTCTATCTCGGCGATTGCCACGCGACCCAGGGTGACGGCGAGTTGTGCGGCGTGGCCGTCGAGATCCCGTCGACGACCACCGTGCAGGTCGATCTGATCAAGGATTGGCCGATCGTCTGGCCACGGCTCGAGACCGAGCGGATCATCATGACGATCGGCAGCGCGCGACCCTTGGAGGATGCGGCACGCATCGCCTATCGCGAGCTGACGCGCTGGCTGGTCGCCGACTACGGCTTCGACGAGATCGAGGCGTATTTCTTCCTGACGCAAGCGGGTCGCGTGCGCCTAGGCAACATGGTCGACCCGAAATACACGGTCGGTGCATCGGTGTTGAAGACCTACCTCGGGTAGGTCCGGCGCGTTTGGCAGCCGGCCCGTGACGGGGGGAGCGAGATGGATTTGGGCTTGAGCGGCCGAAGGGCTCTGGTGACGGGCGCCACCAAGGGGATCGGACGCGCGGTCGCGGAACACTTCCCGCAAGAAGGGGCGTCGGTCGCAATCTGCGCCCGCAGCGCACCGGAGGTGGAAGCCACCGTCGCGGCGCTGCGCGCAACAGGCGTCGTCGCCACCGGCCGCGCGCTCGACGTCGCCGACGGTCCCGCGCTGCGGGCCTGGGTGACGGAAGCGGCGGAGGAACTCGGCGGCCTCGACATCCTGATACCGAACGTCAGCGCGCTCGCCATCGGCGACGACGAAACCTCGTGGGTTCGCGAGTTCGAGACCGACCTGATGGGCACGGTTCGCGCGGTGAACGCCGCGATGCCATTCCTCGAGAAGTCGGATGCCGCGTCGATCGTCATCGTCGCCTCGGTGTCCGGCCGGGAGATCGACTTCGCCGCCGGTCCGTACGGCACGTTCAAGGCGGCACTCATCCACTACGCCCAGGGGCTTGCGTACCAGCTCGCACCCAAGAACATCCGCGCCAATACCATCTCGCCCGGAAACACCTATTTCGAGGGCGGCGTCTGGCACCGCATCGAGCGGGAAAACCCCTCATTGTTCGCCACCGCGATCGGGCTCAACCCCACCGGGCGCATGGGCAAACCCGAGGAGATGGCACGCGCCGTCGTGTTCCTCGCGAGCTCGGCGGCAAGCTTCATCAGCGGCACCAACCTGGTCGTGGACGGTGCGCTGACCCGCGGCGTCCAGTTCTGAAGCAGCCCCCTCCCGGCGCACGCGACAATCGCGGCCGGGCCGGACCGGCGACTTCGTATCGACTGAGGAACGGGTGATGATCGACGTCAAGCTCGCGTTCGACATCCTGGCCTTCATGTCGGTCATGGTGCTGATCGTGCTCGGCTTGGGCGTCATTGCCAGCATGATGGGCATCTTCAATTTCGCGCACGGCGAGTTCGTGCTGCTCGGCGCGTATACTGTGTACCTGGTTCACGAGGCCGGCGCACCGACCTGGGCCGGTATGGTGGCAGCCCCGCTTGTTCTGGCGGCGGTCGGCCTCGTGCTGGAACGGCTGGTGATCCGGCGATGGTACGGCACGCCGATCATCGCCATGCTCGGCACGTTCGCGATCGGCCTGGTCGTCCGCGAAAGCGTGCGCGGCCTGCTCGGCGGCCATTACAAGTCGATCGACGAGCCGATCTCCGGCGCGTTCACACTCGGCAGGATCGAGTTCTCCTGGTGGCGGTCGATCATCATTCTGACCACGCTGGTGGTGATCGGCGCGAGCTGGCTGTTGTTGACCCGCACCGATATCGGGCTCCGCATCCGGGGCGCGCTCGAGAATCCGATGCTGGCGCGCACCTGCGGCATCTCGACCGCGCGGCTCTACGCCCTGACCTTCGCCTTCGGCGCATCCCTGGCGGGTCTTGCAGGCGCGCTTATCGTTCCGCTCTATCAGCTGTCCGCCGATATCGGCACACGCTTTCTGGTGCAATCATTCCTGTCCGTCATGCTGGGTGGCGTTGGCACCTTCACCGGGCCGATACTCGGGGCCTCGGCGGTCGGCGCGATGGCGGCCGGCTTGCCGTGGGTCGTCATTCCGGTCCTCGCCGATCCGCTCGTTTTCGTGATCGCGCTTGCGATCGTGCGTTTCCGGCCGCAAGGCCTGATTTCTCAAGGGAGAGCCTGAATGCGGCACACCGAAGCGCGGCGCGGCGTCGGCCGACGCGGGTTGCTGACCGGCGCGGGCGCGCTTGCGGCGAGCGGCTGGATCGGCGGCGCGGCGACGGGATGGCTGCTGCGGCCCGGTTGGGCGCACGCCGCCGAGCCGATCAAGATGGGCATCGCCACCGACATCACCGGGCCGATCGCGCCGTCAGGCAACGCGGACTGGCAGGTGGCGCAGTTCACCGTCGAGCAGATCAACCAGGGCGGCGGCATCCTTGGCCGGCCGATCGAGCTTCATCTGGAGGACACCGCGTCGGACCCGAAGATCGCGGTCGGCAACGTGCGTCGGCTGATCCAGCAGCATAAGGTCAACGTGGTGCTCGGCGGCATCACCAGCGCCATGCGTCAGGCGATCAAGGACCCGATCGTCAACCGCGGACGCACGCTCTACATCTACCCGCAACTCTATGAAGGTCAGGAGTGCACGAAGTTCCTGTTCTGCACCGGGCCGAGCCCGGCGCAGCAGGTGGACGAGTTGATCCCGTACTTGATCAAGCAGAAGGGGCGGAAGCGCTTCGCCATGCCGTCGGCGAACTACGTTTGGCCGCAGCTGCTCAATCGCTACACGCGCAAGGTCATCGAGGCGAATGGCGGCGAGGTGGTGTTCGAGGAGTATTACCCGCTCGACCAGGCCGAATATTCCGCGACGATCGGCAAGATTCGCGACGGCAAGGTCGATTGCGTGTTCAACACCATCATCGCGCCCGGGCTGCAACCGTTCATGAAGCAGCTGTATGAGGCCGGCTTCCAACGCGACGGCGGCGTAGTCACCTGCGTCTATTACGACGAGAACCTGCTCAACTACCACCCGCCGCAAGAGATGGCAGGGCTGTATAGCTGTCTCGACTACTTCCAGGCGGTGGACGACCCGTTCAGCAAGCAGTTGCAGGACGCGTACTCGAAGCGGTTCCCCGATACGAAATACTTGTTCACCGCCGGCAGCGCGGCTACCGGGATGTACCGCGGCATCAAGCTCTACGAGGCCGCGGTCAAGGAGAACGGCGGCAAGCTCGGGCGCGAGGACGTGGCGGCGGCGATGGATCATGCCAAGATCGACCAAGGGCCGGGCGGCGGCGCGCAGATGGTGCCGGGCAAGATGCACTGCCGCATGAACATGTATATCGCGGTATGCCAGGTGGACGCGGGCAAGACCCGCTACGATGTGATCAGCCGCTCCGACATGGTCGATCCGAAGGAGTGCTGACCCATTGACCCGCGGCGCGCCGGGGGCCGTCGAGCGCGCGACCGGCGCACGGGTCGGTCGGGGTTTCAAGCTTCGTGCGCTGCCGACGATCGAGGGTCTCGTCGTGGCAGTGCTGTTGCTTGTGCCTATCCTGCTCGGCGACCGCACGGAGCTGATTACCCTCGTCACGAACGTGCTGATCCTGGCGATGCTCGGCATCAGCTTCGATCTGTGCTGGGGCTACTCGGGCATCATGAGCTTCGGTCAGGCGCTGTTCTTCGGCGTCGCCGGTTACGTGGTGGCGCTGGTCGGCCGGGACCTCGACTTCAGTGCGATCTGGGGCACGCTTCCGTTGGCAATGCTGGTCGGCTTCGCGCTGGCCCTGGTGTTCGCCGCGTTCCTGCTGCTCGGGCGACGAGCACCGACCCCGATCTTCGTCGCCTTCGGCACCCTCACAGGCTCCTACGCCGCCGAGCGCCTGGTGTCCGGCTGGCAATACGTGGGCGCGGGAAACGGCCTGTCCTCCATCAAGCTGCTGCAGGCCGGTTCCTACGAGTTCGTCGAGGGAACCGCGTTCTACCTGCTCGTGCTGGGTCTCCTCGCGGTGATCTACGTGGCCGCGCGCCTGATGGTGCGGTCGCAGTTCGGCCTCGTGCTCGCGGGGTTGCGGCAGAACGAGGACCGGCTCGCCTTCTTCGGCTACCGCGTGCAGGTGTTCAAGGCGTTGGTGTTCGCGGTCGCCGGTGCGATCGCCGGGCTGGCGGGCGCGCTCTACTCCTACCATCAAGGCTTCATCGGGCCGGGCAACATGGGGCCGGCGTTGTCCACGATGGCGGTGATCTACACGCTGCTGGGTGGTGCGGGCACCCTGATCGGGCCGGTGCTTGGAGCCGCCTTCATCGAGATCCTGAGCTATTGGCTCGCCGACATCGACGCGGTCCGCAGCATCTGGCCAATCATTCTTGGGCTCGTGTTGCTGTTCGTGGTGTTGTTTCAGCCGACGGGGCTGCTCGGCGTGCTCGTTTCCGCGCGCGAGCGCATCGGCAGCTTCGGGGCACGCCGGCGTGGCTGAGCCGTTGCTTGCTGTGCGCGCGGTATCGAAGCGGTTCGGCGCGTTGCTGGCGCTGGACGACGTGAGCCTAAACGTGGCGCCTGGAACGTTCCACGGTTTGATCGGCCCGAACGGGTCGGGCAAGAGCACGCTCCTGAAAGCGATCGCCGGCGCCCACTTCGCCGACCGCGGCACGATCGCGCTCGGCGGCCAGGACATCACCCGCGCGCTGCCGTACGAGCGGGCGCGTCAGGGGCTCAGTCTCAAGTTCCAGATAACCGCGGTGCTGCCCGAGCTCTCTGTATACGACAACGTGTTGCTGGCGTTGCAGTCCGGCGAACGCGTGGTCTCCCTGCTCGGCTCGCGCTCGCGCCGGGCGTCCGGGGGCGTGATATTGCACGCGCTTGAGCGCTTTCGCCTGGCGGCGCGTGCCGATGATCTCGCGGGCGAGCTCAGTCACGGCGAGCAGCAATGGCTGGAGATCGCCATGGCTCTCGCGCCGAAGCCGCGACTGCTGCTACTCGATGAGCCCACCGGTGGCATGAGCCCGGAGGAGCGGCGCGCGACGGGCGACCTGCTGCTGCCGATCAAGTCGGAATGCGCGCTCCTCATCGTCGAGCACGACCTCGATTTCATCAAGAACATCTGCGACCACCTGACCGTGCTCGACCAGGGTCGTGTACTTGACGACGGAACCGTCGCCGCCATCGAGCGCTCGCCGCGCGTGCAGGAAGTGTATGTCAGCCGCATCTGATCCGGCCGTGCTCCTGGAGGTCGATCGACTATCCGCGGGGTACGGGCGGAGCCAGGTGCTGTTCGATCTGTCGCTTCGCGTGCCGGAGGTGGGCGCGGTCGCCATCCTGGGACGCAACGGAGCCGGCAAGAGCACGTTGCTCAAGACGCTCGCGGGTGAGATCCGCACCACAGGCGGCGAAATCCGCTTCGGCGGGCTGCGCACCAACGAACAGCCAACCGAACGGCGCGCGCGGGGCGGCGTCGGTTACGTGCCGCAGGAAGATGCGATATTCGGCCGGCTCTCGGTTCGCGAGAACCTCCTGCTCGGCGGGACGATCCGGGGCGGGCGCAGCGGCATCGCCGACGTGCTCGACTTCTTCCCCAAGCTCGGCCAGCGCCTGGACCAGACCGCCGCGACGCTCTCGGGCGGCGAACGCAAGATGCTCGCGATCGGTCGCGCGCTGCTGGGCCGGCCCCGGCTCTTGATGCTCGACGAGCCGACTGAAGGCGTCTGGGTCGGCGTCATCGAGGAGATCGCCCAGCGGCTGGAACAGCTCCGCACGCGAATGGCGGTGCTCCTCGTTGAGCAGCATGTCGCACTCGCCTTGCGCGTCGCGCAGTATGCATACGTGATCGACCGGGGCGCGGTGGCGCTGGAAGGTCCGGCTCAAGCAGTGCGCGACGATCCGCGCCTGTTCCGCTTCTTGGCGCCGTAAACGGGACATGGGTCATTTGCTGCAACGCAGTTGCGGCTGCTCTCAGCCTTCTCCCGAGCCCCAGTCGAGCACGCGCCAGCCACGCCCGTCGGGCGTGTAGCTGAAGCGGACCACGGCGTGACGTGCCGTGATGAGGCCGGATCGGGTTCGCGCGATGCCGGTGATCGTGACCACGCGCGGCCCGTTGCGCGCGGCGACATCGACGGTGCCGAGGCCGGTCTGATTGATGGCGCGGCGCACCACCGGATCGGCGATCAGAGGGTCCGGATCGCTGTCCGACCACAGCGTCAGGTGCGGTGTCATCGCGTTGAGAACAGCGGGGCGCATGCCGAGCACGTCCGCGAGTTCGGAGAGGCTCTGAAACGGCGCGCCCGGCGGTCCGTAGTTGCGGCCGGCGGCACGGTATTGCGCGCCCTTCGCGCCATGCGGCAGCGGCGACGTGCCGGGCGTGCGCCAGTCCGCGATGGCGTCCGCCAGCCGCTCGGCCTCCTTCGGTTCGACGCCGAGTTCCGCGAGGAAGGTGCGCATGAGCACCGGGCCGACGACGTTGGGGTTGATCTTGCCTCCCTCGTCGCGCACGCTCACCTTGTCATCGAAGGCGGGTGCGGGACGCTGCGGAAGATCCGCTCGGCGTCCGGCGCGCGCGGCGAGCAAGGCGAAGATCTCGCGATTGATCGCGGCGTCCGCCTCAGCCTCTCCTTGCGCCGCGCCGCGCACGTTTTGCGCCACCTGAGTATCCACGCGAGCGGACGCGGACAGATCGAGCGCCAGCATGAAGACCAGAACCACTGTCCAGAGCACGATCAGCAGCGCGAAACCGGACTGACGGCGACGCTCACTCATTCCACGGGCCGCTCGCGTCTGGGTATCGCGACGATGTCGGGCCAGCGACGCCGCGCCAGCGGCTCGAACGCGACGCGGAGCTGCACGCGTGACGGCAAGCTGGGCGACGACCAGTCGCCGCGCCACGACCCGGCCGGCTCGGCCCCTGCATAAGCGAACTCGATGCGCTCGACATGCTCCGCCAGAACCGCGTCCTCGGGCTTCGGCCCGGGGCCGAACAACTCGGCGTGCGCGTGGGGACGCCAGCGCAGCAAGAGACGATGGTCCCGCAGCATGAACGTCACGTCGGCGTGCAGCGGCGCCGCGCTCCCGCTCGGCAGATCGGTGACGAAACTGAGCTGCTGCCGGCCACCCTTGACGGCGGGAGGAGTCGCATAGGTGCCCGGGTCCATTGCCTCCAGCAAGTGTCGGAGCAGATGGTCGACCGGCTCGAGATCCCCTTGCGCATCCGTCAGCCGGTTGCGTACGGCGAGCGAGTTGGTGCCGATGCTGAAGCCCTGGCGCAGCGTGACGAGGATGAGACCGAACACGACGAGAGCGGTCAACAGCTCGATCAGCGTGAACCCCCGAGCCTCGTTCGGCCTTCGCACGCCAATTCGGGGTCCGCGCATTGTCACGGGGCGCGGCCGGTCGCCGGCCCGAGCCGCGTGGTCTCCAGCAGCACCTGCCGCGCGCTGTCGCTCGCACCCCAACTCACCGCCACCGAGATGGCGTAGAGCGTCGTGCCGCCGGTGTAGGGGCCGGTTACGCGGATCGGCCGCAGCGGCGGCAGCGTGTCGACGGCGACGACGCGGCGGCGCCAGGCGAAGCCGTTGCCGCTGCCGCGCCAGTCTCCCGCTGCGAGATCATCGTCGGCCACATCGCACAGCAGCGAGTTGGCGCGAGAAACGGCTTCGTTATAGCGGACGCTGACGGCCGTCGCGGTGAGCGCGGCCAGACAGGCGCGCGCCAGCAGCACGACCGCGGGGGCCGCGATGGCGAATGCGACCATGACTTCCAGCAGGGTGAAACCAGCAGTCGCATCGGCGACTCTCCGAGAACCGCTTCGCTTCGCTGGTTGACGCATGCGACGCCTCATCGGCTTGCCACCGTGTTACCGGCTGCGCTGTACTGTACTGGAGCAAGGAGCCAATGGCCGACCGCGAAATGTCATCGATTCGTCGCACGCCCGCGTCAGATGGCGGCGGGTTCTTGGCGGACAACATAACGGGGAGCCGAATGCACCATGTTTTCCGTGATCCTGACTGTTTGGCTGCTTGCCAGTCCGGCACTCGCGGCCGAGGGATGCAAGGCCTGCATCGCCGAGCTCGGCCCGCATGGGCAAGCGATACAGAATGCCCGTTTGCGCGAGTTGTTCTCCTTCGACCTGGAACGCGCGTCCAAGGAGCTGGCGGAGGGAGACGAGGACGAATGCGCTGAGGCGGTCGACCATGCCGCTCACTTGTTGGAGATGAAATAGCATTCGACCGAAGCCCGCGTCCTTGCCGACGTCCGACCCGATGATCTCGAACGCGTCGTTCGCCCGACTTTCCTCAGTCACGTTGCACGGGCCGGACCGCCTCGCGCGCGCCGTCGTCCTTGCGCTCGCGTTGCAGGCGACGGTAATTGCCGCCGTCACGATGGCGATGACCGAGCCGACAGGATTGGCTGCCGATCCGCCCGCCATTCGCATCGTGTTCCAGCAGCCCGCGACGCCGATCGCCGACGCGGCGGTTGTCCCACCGACGACCGCCAGCACGGCAGCCGATCCTCCCGCGATCGCCCAGACACCCGCTCCGCCGCCGATGCTTGCAGCGGCCCCGGTCGAGACGGCAATCGACGCGTCCGCGCCGCCGCTCGCCGCCGCCGCACCGCCGGCCGATCTCCCGCCGTCCCTAGCGGCCGATCCCGCGACCGCAGCCGCACCAGAGCCGACGCGGGCCAAATTGAAGCCGCATCGGCCCACGAAAAACCCGGCCAGCTTGCCGCACGACGACGCGGAGTCGCCGGCGCCCCTCAGGGCCGCTCAATCGCCGCAGCCGAGCCAAGCGCCGCCGCTCGTCACCGCATCCGCTACGGCGTCCGCGGACGCCGAGTCCGCGCTCGGGGGACGCGTTCGCGAAGCCGTGCAACAAGCGCTGCGCTACCCGCCGGCCGCGCGGATGATGAACCTGCACGGACGCGCGCGCGTACTGTTCGAATATCATGCCGGCCTGGTCGACCGCTTCGAGCTCGCGCGCTCGGCCGGAAGCCCGTTGCTGGACGATGCGGCGATGGCGGCGGCACGGGAAGCCCGCTATCCCAAGCCGCCGCCCGAGATCGGCGACCGCTCCCTGAAATTCCTCGTCTGGGTCGATTTCACCTGACCTGATCGGGTTGCCATGCCGCCAAAACTTCACATGCCCGCCTGAGCTTGCGGCGCTTAGATCGCTTGTCCGATGCAGACGGGTGGGCATGACAATTTCGACGCCGAACACCGGCTTATACCAACTCTCGCTGACGAGAGCTCGTTCAACCGCGTCATTGCGAGCCGCCGCTTGGCGGCGTGGCAATCCAGGGCCACGGGACGATGCGGGGGGCCGCCCTGGATTGCTTCGTCGCAAGAGCTCCTCGCAATGACGAGTTTTGTCGGCAAGTGTCAGCGTTTCCGAGACTTGGTGTTTCTTGTTGCGGCTTTGGTTGTGGCCTCTTCGAGCCATTCCATCGCGCAACGAGGGGCTGATACAGCCGTCGACATCGGCAGCGTCCGCGCGTCGGCGCCGCCCGCCCGCCTCGACGCGACACCGGCGCCCGGCACCGCGGCGGACGTGGCGCCGAGTCGCGCGCCGCTCTCCGCCTCGCAGCCAACGTCCGTAGTAGGTCCGACCTTCATCCAGGAGAACATCACGCCCACCGACAATTACGACCGGATCATCCTCTTCACGCCCAGTGTGCAGAATGTGGAGCCGGTCGGCGCGGGCTTGCAGCAGAATTACCAGGAGACCATCCGTGGTTTTCAGTACACGCAGTTCAACACCACGTTCGATGGCATCGTCCTGCCGGGTTTGCCGACCAACTTCGCGCCGGAATCGCAAGCCTACTTCCTGTCGCACGATATCGGTTCGGTGGAGGTGGATCGCGGGCCAGGGACGGCGTCGACGATCGGCTACGCGACGTTCGGCGGCACCGTCGCGATCAAGTCGACATCGCCCTCGGATGTTCTGAGGGTCAGCCCCTATGCCACCTTCGGCAGCTGGGGCACCAAGCTCTACGGCACGCAGGTGGACAGCGGCAGCGTCGCCGCCGCCAACGGCGCCCGTGGGTTCATCGACCTCGAACGAGAGGAGGGGCGCGGCGCGCTCAGCGGCACCTCGACGGCGCGCGACAACGCGTTCACCAAGCTCGAGGCGCCGGTCGGCGACAACTCGCTGCTCACCTTCGTCGGCCTTTATGACGACGACTACGTGCATACGCCGTACGGTGCGACGCTCGCGCAAATCCAGCAATTCGGCCCCAAATATGCCCTGAACGGCGATACGCGCTCGCAAGCGTTCACGGGCTACAACTATGACCACTACTTCACCGACTTCGAGTATCTCGGCCTGCAGTCAAGGCTCGGCGACGGGTGGTCGATCGATGACAAGGTCTATACCAACGGTTACTTCCAGCGTGGCTCGACCGGCCAGGACCCGAACGGGACCACGCCCAACCTCACCAGCAGCGCCACCAGACGCTTCTACGTCAATGGCGCGTTGGTGACGCTGAACAACGACGTGCCGGGTTACCAGAAACACAACGACTTCCGCGACTACGGCAACGTGCTCAAGGTGACCAAGGACACCGCGCTGGGGCAGCTCCGCACCGGGTTGTGGCTCGACTATACCGTCGCCTCCAACTACCGGTATCAGGTGCTGCTCAACCGAGGGCTCATCCCGTACTCGTCCGGCTCCCCGACGGCGACGCCGTTCATTCGCAACTACAACACCGACCTTTACACGGTGCAGCCCTATCTCGAATGGGCGCTGACGCCGCTGCCCGGCCTGGTGGTCACGCCCGGGCTCAAATTCACCTCGACGACGCGCGACCTCGATGCCTTGGTCAACAGCGGCACGAAACTGCCGGCGCAGTTCTCCGAGACGTATTCCCAGCTGCAGCCGGCGGTCGACGCACGCTACACGATCAAGGACGGCTGGGTCGTCTATGCGCAGACCGCGCGCGGGTTTCTGGCACCGCCGATCAACGTCCTGTACACGGCGCAGCCGCAGGCGCTTGCACCGCAGGACACGTGGAACTACCAGGTCGGCTCGACCTACCAGACCGACGACTTCACCGTCTCCGGGGACGGCTACTACATCGACTTCGGCAACCGGATCGGCAGCAGGCCGCTTGCGGGCGGCGACACGCTATACTTCAATTCCGGTGGCGCGACCTATAAGGGACTCGAGTTCGAGGGAACCGTGCGAGTCGGCTACGGCGCGTCGTTGTACGGCAACTACAGCATCAACAGCGCCGAGTTGCGCGGCAATGGCGGGCCACTCTCGGTGACGCCGCGCAACACCGCGGCACTCGGCGTGATCTATCATCGGGACCGCGTCTGGCGTGACGGCGACCGCCTCTACGGGTCGATCATCGGCAAGTCCATCGGCCCGCAATACCTCCAGGATACGCCGGCGAGCATCCCCGTCCCGGGGTATTCCTTCGCGGACCTCGCGGTGGGCTATCGCCTTCCCGTCTGGAACGGCCGGACGCTCGACCTGCGCGTCAACCTGAACAACCTCACCAACGACCGAAGCCTGATCGGACTGGCCGCGGTCTCGGGGAATTCGGCCAGGCCGGTGCCGCTGTACTGGACCGATGCGGGACGCAGCGTCTTCTTCTCGTTGGCCGTCACCCTGTAACCCGTTCCCCCGGCCTCAAGCGTCCGCGTCTCTATGCTTGCCGGGATCGCGGTGCCATGAATGGCGGCATCCGAGTTTGCACAAGGGACGGCGATATGGGCGCGGGTTTCGAGAGTCATTGGGATGCCGGGTTTTTTCGCGGCAAGGCGATGCAATGTCGGCAACTGGCCTCCTGCATCCCCGACGCCGCCATCCGAGCGACCCTGGAGGAGATGGCGGCGGATTTCGACGCCCAGGGTGACGTCGCCGCCGAGGCCGCCAAGTCGATTCCCAAACGCGTCGCCGGAGTGTGACCGCCCGGTTACATACAATCGACCCCGGCGCGCTCATGTTGCGGCCACGGCCTGACGTCTCGTTACAAGGAGCCTCGCGTCGGATACAACCGGGTCATCAGCGACAACGCTGAGACGCCTCACAAAAATCGGGGAAAACGTCCATGAGAACCATCGCATTCCGCCCAAGTCGGCGGGTTTTTTTGTCGGCGTCGACCGCCTTCTTGGGTTTGGGCGTCTTGGCAACCGGCTCGGCCGCCTCGGCGCAAGGGACATCGTGCTCGCCCGGGACCGTCGCCGCACTCAACATTCCCGGCGTGACGATCGTCTCGGCGACCGACGTCCCTGCCGCCGCACCCAACCCGGAATACTGCGCCGTCATCGGGACGCTCAACACCAGCGGCCATCAGACGCCGCCTGGTTCGGCGGGCTTCGAGGTCCGGCTGCCGACGGCTTCCTGGAACGGCAAGTTTCTGTTTTTCGGCGTGGGCGGCCTCGCCGGTTCGACGTATGCCGGTTTGGCGGCCAATCCCGTGGACGTCGCCCAGGCTTTGGTCAAGGGCTACGCGACGGCGATCACCGACACAGGTCATCTGGGAGGCGGCACCGATGCGAGTTGGGCGCTGATTCGGCCGGATGTGCCGGACCGGGCGAAGGTGGCCGACTACTACTATCGCGCAACGCATGAGGTGACGGTCGCGGCGAAGGCGCTGGTCGAGGCGTTCTACGGCCAGGAGATCAGCTACGCCTACTTCGATGGCTGCTCCAACGGCGGCCATCAGGCGATGATGGAGGCGTCCGACTACCCGAACGACTATGACGGGATCGTCGCGGGCGCTCCATTCTTCGATGCGCGCTCCATCTTGCAGGGCACGCATTTCGCCAAGCAGCTGTTGAGTTCGCCGGACGCCTATCTCCAGGCTGGCTTGCTGCCGATCGTAGACAAGGCGATCGCGGCCAGTTGCGACGCCACGGACGGTGCAGGGGATGGCCTGATACAGAACCCAGCCGCCTGCTCGTTCGACGCGTCCAGCCTGATCTGCACGGCGGGCCAGACGGCGGATTGCCTGACCGAGCAGCAGGCGACGACGCTCAACACGTATTTCACCGCGACCCGCGACGAGCAGGGCCGTCTGGTTCACACCGGCTTCAGCGTCAGCAATCTCACCGGCGGCTTCGATTCCTGGACGTTGGGCCTGGTCCCGCCCACCAGCTTCACCGACGCCGAACCGTGGGGCAACGCGGGGTTCAGCCCGTCTCCGATCGGCTGGCAGTTCGCCGATCACTTCATCAAGTACCTCGTCACCCGCGATCCGACATTTCCGCTGCTCAACTACCCCATCAGTTCGGCCGGCATAATCGACAGCCAGACACTCGCCCTGTTCGACAGCCGGTTGAACCAAGTGTTCACGCCGTCGCGAGAGGGCGGCTTCACACCGTCGGCGCGCGACTACGCGCCGTTCTTGCAGCAGCAGCGCAAGCTGCTGATCTACCACGGCTTCTCCGACCAAGCCCTGTCACCGTTCCGCACCATCAAACTCTACGAGCAGCTGGCGCGGCTGGTCTCGGGCGGCTACGGCGAGCTGGGCGAGACCGTGCGCCTGTTCATGGTTCCGGGAATGCAACACTGCGGCGGCGGCCCGGGGCCCAACCTCTTCGACACGCTCACGTCGCTGGAGCAATGGGTGGAAAACGGCGTCGCGCCGGACAGCATCATCGCGTCGCACCATGTCGGCAACGATCCAAGCCAGTCCGTCGATCGGACGATGCCGCTTTGCAAGTTTCCGGAAGCGGCGAAATACTCCGGAAGCGGTGACGTCAACGACGCCGCGAACTGGTCCTGCACCGCGAATAAGGACCTTCTGAAAGTCGGATCCAACGGAACGCAAGCCGGGCTGTAAGCCGGGGTGGGCGGCGTGTCATGTCACGCGCCGCCCATCGTGTGACTTGCAACGGGTAAACCGGCCACGCGCGTCCGGCTTGCCGGGCGAACATGGTTCGCCATCTGCACCGGATGCCGGACCCGGTAGCCGCCCTTGCCCCGCTGGTTATCTCGCTGACCCTGGACGACGCGGCGCAGGACCGGTTCGACGATCTGCGGCGGCGATATTTCCCGCCCGAGCGCCTGCTTGTCGGCGCGCACGTCACGATGTTCCACGCGCTTCCCGGCGACCGGGAAACGTGCGTTAGGCAGGCGGTGGCAAGCGCGTGCGCGTACACGCCACCGTTTTCGATCGCGGTCGTCGGCCTGCGCTCCCTTGGGAACGGTGTCGCCTATGAACTGGCGGCAGAGCCCGCCATCGCGCTGCGAAGACGGCTGCTTGCGTGCTTTTGCGGCTGGCTCACCCCGCAAGATCGCGGGCACTGGCGGCCGCACGTCACCGTGCAGAACAAGGTCACGCCCGAGATCGCGCGGAACACCAAAACGCTCCTGGCACGCCTCCCCTTTGCATGCCCGGTCACGGCGACGGGAGTTGCCGTATGGCGCTATCGAGGCGGTCCGTGGGAAGCCGTCGCGCGATACGCATTCGCCGGGCCGACCGCCGAACCTTGACGAGCCTCGTCGGGGCGCTTACTACTATGACAGTAGCGACCGTCGGAGCCGTCCGTGCAACGCAAGAGCTTTGGCCAGATGCCGTGTCCCATCGCGCGCAGCCTGGAGCGGGTCGGCGAATGGTGGAGCATCCTGATCCTGCGCGACGCGCTTGCCGGGATGACACGGTTCGACGAGTTCCAAACCAGTCTCGGCATCGCCCCCGGGATGTTGACCAAGCGCCTGGCCGCGCTGGTCGAGGCGGGACTGCTCGAACGGCACCGCTACAACGAGCGGCCGCCGCGCCACGAATACCGGCTGACCGAGCGCGGGCGCGATTTCCGGCCTGTCCTGGTGGCGATGCTCGCCTGGGGCAATCGGCATTTCGCGCCCGAGGGGGCCAGCGTGCAGATTGTCGATGCGGCCACCGGTGCCGTCGCCGAGCCGATCGTCGTCGACCGGGCGACCGGCCGGCCGTTGACCGAACCCGAGTACGTGATCACCGCCGGACCCGCGGCCGGAGAGGGCGTGCGACGTCGGATCGCCGCCCGCGCGACGCGAACGCTGCCGGCCGATCGTCGCGGGGCGACGGCTCAGCCCGGCAGCCGGTCATGAGCATCGCCCTCGCCGGCGCGACCCCGGCCAACGCGGAAGTCGCCGCCCTCAGCCCGCGCACCCGCCTGCTGTTGCAAGGCTCGATCGTCCCGACATTGCTGCGCCTCGCCTGGCCGAACATCTTGGTGATGTCGGCGCAGGCCTCGACCGGACTGATCGAGACCTGGTGGGTATCGCGGCTCGGCACCGACGCGCTGGCCGGCATGGCCCTGGTCTTCCCGATCTTCATGATGATGCAGATGCTTTCGGGCGGCGCGATGGGCGGCGGCATCTCGTCGGCGATCGCGCGCGCGCTCGGCGGCGGCCGGCGCGCCGACGCCGACGCGCTGGTGCTCCACGCCGTCATCATCAACCTGCTGCTCGGCCTGACCTTCTCTGGCATCGTGCTGGCCTTCGGTCCCTCGCTCTACGGCGCGCTCGGTGGCGAGGGAGGTTCGCTCAAGGCAGCGCTGCTGTATTCCAACGTGGTGTTCGGCGGCACGACGCTGGTGTGGCTGATGAACGCGCTCGCCAGCGTCATCCGCGGCACTGGCAACATGTTCGTGCCCTCCCTGGCGGTCTGCCTCGCGGTGGTGCTGCTGGTGCCGCTCTCGCCGCTGCTGATCTTCGGCCTGGGACCGGTGCCGGCATTCGGGATTGCTGGAGCTGGGATGGCGGTCGTGCTCACCACGGCGCTCACCGCGACGGTGCTGGCCTGGTACATCTGGTCAGGCCGCAGCCTAGTCCGGATGCGGCTGGCACGGCTGCGCGGGGCCTTGTTCAACGACATCCTGAAGGTGGGCGCCGTCGGCTCGATCAGCACGCTGCAGACCACCCTCACGGTGGCGCTGACCACGGCGCTGGTGGGTGCGGCGGCCGGGCCGGACGCCATCGCCGGCTACGGCACCGGCGCCCGGCTGGAATATCTGCTGGTGCCTCTGGTGTTCGGCCTCGGCGCGCCGCTCGTCGCCCTCGTCGGAACCAATATCGGCGCCGGCCAGCGGACGCGGGCGCTGCGCATCGCACTCGTCGGTGGCGCGCTTGCCTTCGCGCTGACCGAAACGATCGGCCTGGCGGCGGCGATCTGGCCGCAGGCCTGGCTCGGGCTTTTCGGCCACGACCCCCGGATGATCGAGACCGGCACCGGCTATCTGCGCAGCGTCGGACCGGCCTACGGGTTCTTCGGCCTCGGCCTGTCGCTTTACTTCGCGTCGCAAGGAGCCGGACGGCTGTTCTGGCCGCTGTTCGCGGGGCTTCTCCGTCTCCTCATCGCCGTCGGCGGCGGCTGGGCCGTGCTGGGCCTGACCGGATCTCTCAACTGGCTGTTCGCGGCACTCGGGCTCGCGCTCGTGATCTACGGCGGCGTGCTCGTCGCTGCGATCGCCTCCGGCGCTTGGTTCCGACGCGGCCTGAAATCTCACGTTCGCTAAAACTCCGTGACTCTTTGGCATGGCGCCTGCTTAGCTCCGATGCAGCGAGGCATCGGGGGACCAGGAAATGCTCAGGCGTCGCGGAACTGCCCATATTGTCATCATCGGCGTGGTGGCCGCTGTGCTCGGCGCTTCTCGCTCCGCGCCGGCGCGGGCCGAGAACCAGGTCCTGAAGGTCGGCATCAACCTGGCGCTCACCGGCGCCGACGCGCATGGTGCCACGCTCATGCTGCACGGCGCGCAACTCGCGCTGGATGACGGCAACCGGGCGAGCGCGGTGCCCGGCTATACGTTCCAGGCCGTGTCGTTCGACGACGCGACCGCCACCGCAGGCCAATACGACCCGGTGCAAGCGGCGACGAATGCCCGCAAGATGGTGTCCGACAAGCAGATCATCGCCGCGATCGGCCCGCAGATGTCTGGATCGGGAAAGGCGATGGCGCCGATCCTCAGCCAGGGCGACCTCGCAACCATTACGCCGGCTTCGACCAACCCCGACCTGACCGACCCGAAGTTCGCGATGCAGTATCGCCCCGCGGGCAAGCCGATCTACTTCCGCACCGTGACCACCGACGCCTTCCAAGGGCCGAACATGGCGAACTTCATGGCCGACAAGCTGCACGTCAAGACGCTCTACGTCCTGGACGACAGCGGCGCCTACGGCGTGGGGCTGGCGGACGCGTTCCAGCGCCAGGCGGAGAAGGACGGGGTCAAGGTTCTCGGCCGCGACCGGCTCGATCCCAAGGCGTCCGACTACACGTCGGTGCTGACCAAGATCAAGTCCCTCAACCCCGACGCGCTCTATTACGGCGGCGTGCTGCAGGCCGGCGTCAAGCTGGCGAAACAATCGTACGACATCATCCCGAACGTCATCAAGGCGGGTGGCGATGGCGTGCTCGGGCCGGAGATGCTGACCGGGGCCGGTTTTCCGGCCGCGGAGGGTTGGTACGCGACCAATGCGTCGCCGCACATGACGAACGATCCCAAGGCGGCGAACTTCGTGCAAGCCTATAAGGCCAAGTTCGGCGAGGCGCCGGACGACTACGCCATCACCGCCTACGACGCGGCCCTGGTCATCATCGATTCCGTCAAGCGCGTGGTCGCGGCGAACAAGCGGGTGACGCACAGCACGGTGCGCGACGCCATTCAGACCGCGCAGGTTCCGACCATCCAAGGCCCGGTCGCGTTCGACGCCAACGGCGACGTCAAGTACCGCACCGTCAGCGTGTTCCAGATCAAGCAGGACAGCTCCAAGCCCTTGGACGACATCTCGGCGCAGTATCATTACATCGGCGCGGCGCCGCAGGTCTGATCGAACGGCAAATCGTGGGCGAATCCACGATGACCGCACCCGATCTCTGGCTGCAGCAAACCATCAACGGCCTCAGCCTCGGGGCGATGTACGCGTTGCTTGCGCTCGGTTTCACCCTGGTCTACGGCATCCTCGAACTCATCAACTTCGCGCACTTCAACGTGTTCATGATCGGCTCGTTCGTCGCGATGTGGGTGCTGCAATCGTTCGGGCTCTCGGGCCAGAGTGTCGTGCTGACCGGGCTCCCGCTGATCGGCGTGCTGTTCGCGGCGTTCATGGTGTCCATGCTGGCGTCGGGCGTGCTCGGGGTTGCGATCGAACGCCTGTCGTTGCGTCCGTTGCGCGGCGTCACCGGACCAGCCGCGATGATCACCACGATCGGCGTCTCCTATATTCTGTTCAACATCGTGCTGCTGACTGCGGGTGCCGACTCCAAGAACTTTCCCAATCCGCTGCCGCCGATACGCTGGCGTCTCGGCGGGGCGGTGCTTGAGCTGCGCCAAGTTCTGATCTGGGGCGTATCGATTGTGCTGATGGCCGGCCTCTGGGTGTTCGTGCAAAGCTCGCGGCTCGGCAAGGCGATGCGCGCCACCGCGCAGGACCCGGAAGCGGCGCGCATGATGGGCGTCGATGTGGACAGGGTGATCCTCGTCGCCTTCTTCCTGGGCTCGGCGCTCGCCGGCGCGGGCGGCATGATCTTCGGCCTCTACTACAATTTCACCAGCTTCATCATCGGCTTCACCGCCGGCCTGCGGGCGTTCACCGCCGCCGTGCTGGGCGGGATCGGCAGCGTTCCGGGAGCGATGATGGGCGGCGTGCTGGTCGGGCTGATCGAGTCGTTCGGCGGTCAGCTGATCGGCGCGTCCTGGGCGGACGTGATCATCTTCTCGATGCTGGTGCTCGTGCTGGTGCTGCGACCGTCCGGCCTGTTTGGGCGCCTTGCCCCGACCAAATCCTAGCAGCGCCGCGCCCGGCGGCGTTCTGGCCCAAAACTCCGTCGCCAGGGCATGGCGCGCGCTGTCCCCACCGGCACGCGGTCGCCTTGCGGTCGCGCTGATCGCACTCGCGGCGCTGTCGTTCCCTCTCTATCACGACAATGACGCGGATATCGATTCGCTCGCCAACGCGCTCGCATTCGCGACGCTGGCGCTCGGGCTCAACATCGTCGTCGGCTTCGCCGGCCTGCTCGACCTCGGCTACGCGGCGTTCTTCGCAATCGGGGCGTACACATACGGCGTCCTCAGCTCGTTCCAACTGCAACCGGCTTGGAGCGACGCCTGGAGCGTCCTACAAACGCTCGGAATCGTGGCGAAGATGGCCGGCGACGGCGGTGACGTGGTGCACTTCACCTTGTCGTTCTGGCTGGCGCTCCCGCTCGCGGCCTTGGTGGCAGCCTGCTCCGGCATCCTGTTCGGCTTTCCGACCTTGCGGCTCAAGGGCGACTATCTCGCGATCGTGACGCTCGGGTTCGGCGAGATCGTGCCGATCATCTTCCGCAACTGGTCGAGCGTCACCAACGGCGCGGCGGGCCTGAACGGTATCGCCGCCCCTCGGGTGTTCGGGTTCGGGTTCGGCGTCGACGCCACGCCTTACTACTACATTGCCCTAGCCCTCGTCGGCCTGCTGCTGTTCGTCAGCATTCGGCTGCGCGACTCGCGCGTCGGCCGCGCCTGGATGGCGATCCGCGAGGACGAGATCGCCGCGGGCGCAATGGGCGTGAACCGGACGCGCTACAAGCTGCTCGCCTTCGCCATCGGCGCCGCGTTCGCCGGCATGACCGGCGTGTTCTACGTCGCCAAGCTGCAGACCGCGACGCCCGACATGTTCGGCTTCCCGGTCTCCGTGATGATCCTTGTCATGGTCGTGTTCGGGGGCATCGGCAGCGTCTGGGGCGTGGTCGTCGGAGCGATGTTCCTGCAGCTGCTTCAATCATGGTGGCTGGAGGACCTGACCGGCTGGCTGAACGCCGCCGGCCGGCAGGTCGGCAATGCCTGGCTCGCGCATGTCGATCTCGTGCCGTCCATCGAGCTGATCTTCGGCATCATCCTCGTCGTCATGATGCTGTATCGGCGACAAGGCTTGATCCCGGCGTATCGGCCGCCTGCCGCGCTCAGCGTCGAGCAGCAGGACGCGGCGGTGCGTCGCGACGGCGAGATGGCCGCACTGTCGGCCCTGCGTGAGGCCGGGCCGCGTGGCGGGGTCGCGCTTGCCGTCAGAGGCGTCACCGTCCGCTTCGGCGGCCTCGTCGCACTCCATGCAGTCGATGTGCAGGTGGAACAGGGACACACGGTGGCCGTGATCGGCCCGAACGGCTCGGGCAAGTCCACGTTGTTCAACGTGATCACCGGTCTGGTGCATAGCGACGCCGGCAGCCTCCTGTTCCACGGCGAGGAAATCCGCGGCTTGCCCGACCACGCGATCATGGCGAGGGGCATCGCGCGCACCTTCCAGAACATCCGGCTGTTCGCCAATCTCTCCGTTCTGCAGAACGTGCTGGTCGGCCAGCACGCGCGCCTGCGCACCGGCCCGATCGCCGCGGTGTTCCACCCGCGCTGGTCACGACGGGAGGAGAGCATCGCGCATGCCTGGGCGCGGGAGGTCGTGTCGCTGTTCGGCAATCGCCTGACACCACGGCTCGACCAGCCGGTCAGCGGGCTGTCCTACGCGAACCGGCGTCGCACGGAGATCGCCCGCGCGCTGGCGTCGCGGCCCAAGCTGCTGCTGCTGGACGAGCCGACCGCCGGGATGAACCCGGCCGAGACGCTGGAACTGGCTCGCCAGATCGGCGGGCTCAAGCAGCAGGGGCTCACCGTGCTGCTGATCGAGCACAAGCTAGACGTGGTCACGCGGCTCGCCGACATCGTGTACGTGCTCGACCACGGCGAGGTCATCGCCCAAGGATCGCCCGACGAGGTGAGGCAGAACAAGGAGGTGCTGCGCGCCTATCTCGGCCGCGCCATCGAGCCCGCTCGCGCGAGCGCCGGAGCCGCCGATGTCGGCTGAGCCGCTGCTCGAGTTTCGCGACGTCGATACGTACTACGGCGACCTGCATGTCCTGAAGCGTGTCAGCTACACCATCGGCCGCGGCGAGATCGTCAGCCTGCTCGGCGGCAACGCCAGCGGCAAGTCGACCACCATGAAGACCATCATGGGCGTGGTACGCCCCGTCCGCGGCTCCGTCACGTTCGACGGCCGCGAGATCGGGCGCACGTCCACCGCCGACCGCGTGCGGCGCGGCATCGCCCCGGTGCTGGAGGCGCGCCGGCTGTTTCCGCGCATGACGGTGCTTGAGAACTTGGAGATGGGCGCGTACCTGCTCCGCCGCGGCACGGATTTCCACGAGGATTTGGAGCGCGTCTACGCGCTGTTCCCACGCATCAAGGAGCGTCGCGCGCAGATCGCCGGCACGCTGTCGGGCGGCGAGCAGCAGATGGTGGCGATCGCTCGCGCGCTGATGGCCCGCCCCCGGCTGATCTGCATGGACGAGCCGTCGATGGGTCTGTCGCCGCTGTTCGTCGAGCAGACGTTCGCCATCATCCAGGAGATCAACCGCCAGGGCACCACCATCTTCATGGTCGAGCAGAACGCCAACATGGCGCTCCAGATCGCGCATCGTGCCTACGTGCTGCAAACCGGAGTCGTGGTGCTCTCCGGCACTGCGCTGGAACTGCGCCAGAACCCTGTGATCCAGGACGCCTATCTGGGAGAGGTCCAGGTGGTGGGTTAAATGAACGGCAAGCTTCTGCCCTACAAGCGTTACTGAGAGAAGGGACCGACAGCGATGACACCAACTCAGCCGGGACCGGACCCGGATAGCGGACCGGAACCACCGCCGCCTATCCCGGTCGACGTCCCTTCGCCGCCGCCATTGCCGCCGCCCGGAGAACCGCCGATGCCGGGGCCTTTGTAGGTGCTTAGAGCATGACCGGATCAATTCTGGTCATATCCGGCGTGCCTGACATAGTTGGCGCATTCGCTTGGGCTGAACTGCTGTAGCAGCGTTCCGATCCGGTGCCACACGGCTGCGATGGATCGCTCGTCGGCCTTGCGCAGCAGGGTTTTAAGCTTGGCGAAGACCATTTCGATCGGATTTAGGTCCGGGCTGTAGGGAGGCAGGAACAGCAGGTGTGCGCCTGCGTCCCGGATGGCCCGGCGGACGGCGGCGCCCTTGTGGCTGCCGAGGTTGTCGAGCACGACGATGTCGCCGGGCCGCAGGGTGGGCACGAGGAACTGCGTCACCCAGGCCAGGAACAGGCAGCCGTTGATCGGTCCATCGAACACGCAGGCTGCGGTGATGCCGTCGACGCGCAGAGCGGCGAGGAAGGTCATGGTGGCCCAGCGCCGGTGGGGCACGGAAGCGAGCAGGCGTTGGCCGCGCAGGGCTCGGCCATGCGTGCGGGTCATGTTGGTCTTGGCCCAGGTCTCGTCGATGAACACCAGGCGCGCCGGGTCAACGCGGCGCTGGTAGCGCTTCCACCGCTCGCGCTTGCGGGCGACGTCCGGCGGCCGGTCCTGCTCGGCGGCGCGCAGGCTTTTTTTTAAAGGTGAGCCGTTCTTCGCGCAGGAAGCGCCACACCGCGTCGTAGCTCACCTTGGTACCACGCTCGGCCAGCTCGGCCCGCAGCGCCTGCCCCGTCAGGTCCGGGGCGGCCGCGATCCGCGCCAGGAGCCAGTCGCGCTCTGCCAGAAGGGCGAAGCGGCGGCGACCGCCCATCGGCTTGGCGGCCTGCTTGCCGGTGGCACGGTAGTCCTTCACCCAGAGGATGACCGTCGACTTGTCCAGACTGAGCAATTTTGCAACCGACCGGCGCGACTGACCGGCCTCCACAAGCGCGATGGCACGCTGACGCAAGTCGGATGAATAGGGCTTCGGCATGTGCTGCTGGCCTCCAACCCAGCCAGCAGCTTGAATCAGATTTCAGCCCGCGCCGGAATCCCCCTAAACCGACTCTAGTCGATCCGGCTATGCTCTAAAGTAAAATAATGACGGCTGGAGACTCCGACCCTCACCGCCATGGTCGGCGAAGGCCGACCATCTACGGCTTTGTCATGAGCGATTGCAGGCGTGGATGGTCGGCCTTCGCCGACCATGGCGATCTTCAATGCGGACAAGTCACTGTCCTTTGCCGTTAGTCGTCGGTGCTACTCGACCACGCCCGGTCGTCCGCGATCGAGCAGGCGGGTCAGGCTGACCGCCGCCGCCGCCGCCGCGATTCCGGCGGCGATCACTAGCGTGACGATCGTCCCGTTGCCCGGGAATAACCCGAAGACGAGTGCGACCAAGGCCGCGCCGATCGTCTGACCGAGCAGCCGCGACGTGGCCTGCATCCCGCTCGCCCCGCCGCTGCGCGAGCGCGGCGCCGTCGTGATGATCGCACGGTTATTGGGCGTGTTGAAGAAGCCGAACCCGAGGCCGCAAAGGACCATCCGCCACGCCACGTCGAGATTGGCGGGATGCGCCGGCAGGAGTGCCAAGGAGGCCAAACCAAGCGCCATGATCGCGAGGCCTCCGCCGCCGAGAATGCCGACGGGATAGCGGTCCGACAGCCGACCGGAAATCGGCGCGATCACCGCGACCGTGAGCGGCCAGGGCGTCATCAGCAGGCCGGTGACGACCTGGGATTTGCCGAGCGTCTCCTCGAACAGGAATGGCAGCGAAACGTAGGAGATCCCCTGGGCCGCGAACGCGCAGATCGAGGTGGCCACCGACAGCGCGAACAGCGGGATGCGCAGCAGATCGACCGGCAGCAGCGGCGACGGTTTGGACAGCTGCCGGGCGACCAGGATGGACCCGAGCACGATCGCGCACGCAAGCTCGACGATCACGGCATCCAGGCGCTGGCCGTGACCAAGCCCGTCGATGGCGGTGATCGTCAAGCCGATGGTCAGCGCGGTCATGCCGGCACTCGCCACGTCGAACCTGTGGCCCGCGCGCGGCGTGCGGGGCAGCGCCCTCCAGGCGATCAGGATCGCCAGGGAACCGATCGGCACGTTCACGGCGAACAGCCAGGGCCACGGCGCCACCGAGAGGATCGCCGAGGCGACCGTGGGGCCGAGCGCCGACGACACGGAGCCGATCGTGGCGTTGAGCCCGACCCCGCGCCCGATAGAGGCGCGCGGATAGATGAAGCGGATCAGCGCGCCGTTCACGCTCATGATCCCGGCGGCGCCGAAACCCTGGATGATACGCGCCAGGGTGAGCGTCAGGAGCGAATCGGACAGCGCGCAGCCGAGCGAGGCGATCGTGAACACCACGAGGCCGGCTTGGTAGACGCGCCGATAGCCGAAGATGTCGCCGACGGCGGCAAGCGGCAGCAGCGAGATCGTCACCGTGAGCTGATACGCGTTCACCACCCAGATCGAGGCCGCCGGACTGGCATTCACATCGCGCGCGATCGTCGGCAGCGCCACGTTGGCGATCGCGCCATCCATCACGGCCAGCACCAGCCCGAGCGCGATCGTCAGGATGGCCCAATATCTCTGCGGGACGGGCACCCCGTCGGTCGGCTGCATGGGTCTCTCTTCCACCGGGACTTACTCAGCACCAGAACGGCGCCGATGAACCGTCTCCGGTGTTGCCTGCTTGTACGGCTCGTCTGCTACGCTGTGTCGCATTCCGGCTGCAGGAACGCCGCGCGGATCGGCCGATAGATCCGGTCCGGCGTGAAAGGCGTCCGATGGAAGCGAATGCCCGTCGCGTCGCGGATCGCGTTGCCGAGGGCGGCCGCGATGGGGTTGAACGGGCTTTCGCTCATCGATTTCGCGCCGGCAGGTCCGAGCGCGTCGCTGGTTTGCGCGAAGTGGATCTCCGTCTCGGCACGTCCGCGAACGACGGAAGGTGGTAGTCGCGGAAGCTCGGATTGACGACGCGGCCCTGCCCGTCGATCTCCAAGGTCTCGAACAACGCGGCTCCCAACGCCATCGCGATACCGCCCTCGATCTGGCCGCGGCACTGCATCGGATTGAGCACGGTGCCGGCGTCCGCCGCGTGGACGCTGCGCAGAATCCTGACTTCGCCGCTGCGGCGATGCACGGCGACGCGGAAGCCTTGCACGTTGAACGCGACGGAACGCGGCGTTCCGCTGGCCGTGCCCGTCGCATGCAGGGCCTCGCCGGCTTCCTCCGCAGCAGCGGCGAGAGTCGTAAGCGCGATGGTCCGCTCGCCGCCGAGATCAACGCCGTCCGTCGTCAGCCGGCAGGCTTGCACGCCGACCCCGCCGATCTTCGCCGCAAGTGCGACGAGCACGCCGGCGAGCTCATGCCCTGCGTGCTGCACCGCGCGACCGGCGACGACCGTGCCGGTGCTGCCGAAGGCGCCGGTATCGTGGCCGACAAGGTCGGTGTCGGACTGATACAGCCGGATGCGAGCCGGCAGCGTGCCGAGGGCGTCGGCGGCGATTTGCTGATGGACGGTGCTTGTGCCGTTGCCGAACTCGGCCGTGCCTACGGCGAGCGCATAGGTCCCATCGCGGCAGAGACGCAGCCGCGCCTCGGCGTGATGGCCGCGCGGCGGGATGGTGTCGAGCATGCCGAGCGCCATGCCGCTGCCGAGCAGCCAATCCCAGCCCGACCCAGGCGGGGAGGCCTCGTGTTCTTCGGCAAGGCCGCGCTCCACGAGATCGAGGCACTGATCCAGCCCGTAGCTGCCGAACTGCACGTCGTGGGTTTCCTGGCTGGCCGATATGATGGCGTCACCGGGGTGGACCACGTTGCGGCGCCGAAAAGCGAACGGGTTCATACCGAGGGCGCGGGCCAGGTCGTCCATCGCCGATTCCACGGCGAAATTAGTCTGGCTCAGCCCGTAGCCGCGGAAGGCGCCCGCCGGCATCGTGTTGGTGTAGACGGCGTAGCCCTCAACACGCTTATTCGCACAGCGATACACGGCAATCGATTCACCGCAGCCGTGATGCAGCGTGCCGGCGCCGTGATTGCCGTAGGCGCCGGTGTCGCTCAAGACGTGCAGTTCAAGCGCCGTCAGCACGCCGTCGCGCCGCGCCCCCACCTTTACGCGCACCCGCATCCCGTGCCGGGACGTGGTTGCCGTGAACTGCTCCGTGCGGGTCAGCTCGAGCTTCACCGGACGCCCCGTGCGGAGCACGGCCAGGGCGACGACGTCTTCGACCAGCATCTCCTGCTTGCCGCCGAAGCCGCCGCCGACGCGGTCGCACAGCACCCGAACCTGATCGCGCGGGAGCTCGAACAGTCTGCATAGCGCGTCGCGGGTCAGAAACGGGGTCTGCGTGCTGGAACGAATATGCAGTCGTCCGCCATCCTGCCAGCCGATCGCGGCGTGCGTCTCGAGATGCGCTTGCTGGACCCGCTGACTGGCGTAGGTCGCCTCGTGAACCACGTCCGCCTCGGCGAACCCCGCCGCGACGTCACCGTGGGCGCCGTGAATCTCGGCGAGAATGTTGCCGGGCGACGGCGCGTGGATGAGCGGGGCTCCGGGCATCATCGCGGCATCCGGTTCAAGCACGGCCGGCAAGATTTCGTATCGCACGACCAGCCGACGGCAGCCTTCCTCCGCGGCCCCCTCGGTGTCCGCGACCACGGCGGCGACCCGCTGGCCGATGAAGCGCATGACGGGATCGAGTATCCTCGTGTCGTGCGCGTCGTCCGCCGGGTTTTCGTGGCGCGCCGTCGAGAATGTGCGCTCCGGCGCGTCCGTATGAGTCAGCACGGCGTGCACACCGGGCACGGCCAGTGCGGCGCGCGCGTCGATCGCCACGACGCGCGCGTGCGCGTGCGGCGACCGAAGCAGCTTCATGGTGAGCAGACCCGCGACGGCGACATCCAGCGTGTAGCACGCGCGTCCCGTCACCACGTCGGGTCCGGCGGGGGCGGCGACGCTGCGGCCGAGCACGTCGCCGGCCTCGGCCGCCTCCGTACATCCCTGCCCCGCGATCGCGTCGGCGACGGCGCGATAACCGGTGCAGCGGCAAAGGTTGCCCTTCAACGCTTGCGCAAGATCGCTCCGCTGCGCGCCGGTGAGGCAGCAGGCGGCGAGAATCATGCCGGGGGTACAAAACCCACACTGGTATCCTTGGGCCTGAAGAAAAGCCCGTTGCATCTCATGCAACTCGGCGCCGTCGGCCAGCCCCTCGATCGTGGTCACCGCCCGGCCGGCGGTGCGACTAGCGGGGTAGAGACAACTGTGCACGGGAATCCCGTCCACGAGGACGGTGCAGGCGCCGCAATCCCCCGCATCGCAGCCCTTCTTCACGCCGAACCAACCGGCCTCGCGGAGATAGGTGCGCAGGCATTGTCCGGGACGGGGCACCTCGGTCTGTTTCCGGCCGTTGATGGTGCAGATCACGCCGCCGCTCCAAGTTCGACGCGGATCTGTTCCGCGAGATCGCGCGTCATCGCCTGCCGCCAGTCCGGCCGGCCGTGGATGTCGTCGTAGTAGAGGTGATCCAGGATCGCCCGGTCGAGCGCACCACGCATGGTCGTTGCGTCGGGCACCGCCGGGAAGCGCAGTTGCACCGGCCGGCGGGTCGCCGCCGTCACGGTGAGCGCGAATGCGCCCTCCCGTTCCAGCGTGCCGATCAGCAGCGCGCCCGAGCGGCCCACCGGGCTCAACGAAATACGGCGGAACGCGGTCCTACGCGACAGCGCTTCGGCGGGGATGTCGATCCGGCGAAGCAGATCGCCCGGCCGCAGCACGGTTTCACGCGGTCCGGTGACGAAATTTCGAATGTCGACGTGCCGCTCGCCCCAGTCCGGAGTCCAGATTGTGCCGATGGCGTCGAGGGCGACGGCGAGCGCGGTCATCGGGCCGGCGGGGAGCGCCATGCAGATGTTGCCGCCGACGGTGGCCATGTTCCAGATCTTGAACGAACCGAGCAGCGCTTGGCAGCACTGGCCGAACAAAGACGCGGCTTGCCAAGCGGCCGACTGCGCCGCCGCATTGAGCTGCGCGATGCTGCACGTGGCGGCGATCTCGACGCTGGTGTCGCCGACGCTAAGCGGCGGCCAGCCGAGGCCCGAGAGGTCCACCAGCCGGCGCAGAGTCGGCTGCGGCTCGGAGAACAACCAGGTGCCGCCGGCGAGCCACGCATCGCCCGGCTGCCAGGCCCCGAGTTCGGCACGGTGCCGGGGCATGGCGACCGCGCCGACGAGGTTCAGATCCAAGGCAAGGCTTTCGCCAACTGCCGCCCTCCTCAGCCCGCGACCAATGTCGCCGCGAGGCGATTGTGCTGCCGCACCAGCGGCGGCAGGTCGACCGTGAGCAGGTGTCCATCCCGCACGACCACGCGACCGTTCACCACGCTCAACGCGACGTTCACGGTGGAGCAGAACAGCAACGCCGCGACGGGATCGTGCTGCGCTCCCGCGAACGCCAACTGGCCAAGATCGAACGCCACGAAGTCGGCCGACATGCCGGGCGCCAGTTGTCCGATGTCGTCGCGGTTCAGCACCGCGGCGCCGCCTCGCGTCGCCATTTCGAGCGCGTCGCGCGCGGTCAGTGCCGCCGGCCCGGAAGCCACGCGCTGCAGCAGCATCGCCTGTCGTGCCTCGCCGATCATGTCGGCGCCATCGTTCGATGCCGACCCGTCCACGCCCAGCCCGACCCGGATGCCGGCGTCGCGCATGCGCCGCACCGGCGCGATCCCCGAACCGAGGCGCATGTTCGAGCAAGGGCAATGCGCGACGCCGGTGCGCGTGCGTGCAAACAGCTCAATCCCCGGCTGATCGAGGTGGACACAGTGGGCGTGCCACACGTCAGGCCCGACCCAGCCGACCGCCTCGGCATACTCGGCCGGTGTGGCGTGAAACGTCTCCCGGCTGTAGGCGACGTCGCTGACGTTCTCGGCCAAATGGGTGTGCAGGCCGACCCCGGCACTGCGCGCAAGCGTCGCTGATTCGCGCATCAGCTCGCGGCTGACGGAGAAGGGCGAGCAGGGCGCCAGAACGATGCGCAGCATCGCGTGACGCGACGCGTCGTGATAGGTCTCGATGAGCCGTTGGCTATCAGCCAGGATGCTCGCCTCGTCCTCGACCAGTTGATCGGGCGGCAGTCCGCCTTTGCTCTGCCCGACGCTCATGCTGCCGCGGCTGGCGTGGAAGCGCATGCCCACGCCGACCGCCGCTTCGATGCTGTCGTCGAGGCGGCAGCCGTTCGGATAGACGTACAAATGATCGCTCGTGGTGGTGCAGCCGGACAGCAGGAGTTCCGCCATCGCGGTCTGGGTGGATACGCGGATCATCTCCGGCGTCAGTCGCGCCCACATCGGGTATAGACTGGTCAGCCAGCCGAACAGTTCCGTGTCCTGCGCCGCCGGAACCGCACGGATCAGGTTCTGGAACATGTGGTGATGCGTGTTCACCAGGCCTGGGATCACGAGATGACCGCTGAGATCGACCACCTCGTCCGCCGTGTCCGGCAGGTTGGCAGCGGCACCAATCGCCACGATGCGGTTACCTTCCACCAGAATGCCGCCGTCGCTGATCTCCCGCCGCGCGTCATCCATGCTGACGAGCAGTTCGGCGTTGCGGAACAGCGTGGTCCCGGCCATCAGGCGACAACCGGCCTTGAGCTCGATCGAGGGAGCATTCGCGTTCCTCCCCAGCATTCCGCGCCGCTCAATTGTCCCGGAAGAACGACGGCAGGCCGGTTGCGATATTGAATAGGATCGAGAACTGGCCGCCCACGGCCCACGCGTAGTGCACCCTCGGGTTCGGCACCGAAATATCGAAGATATTCTGATCCGGGTGAAAGGTGAAGTCGGTGAACGGCTTGAACTCGATGCCGGGCGCGACAGCCAGGCCGTAGTTCAATTCGATCAACTGCGCAGTCCTCGACACGTTCCCGAACAAGCCGGCGGCGGCGATCCTGTCGTTCACCGCGCCGGTCTGCCGTCCATTGAGCAGAAACTCCGTGAACAGCAGGCCGGCCGAGTCGAAAGGACGGCTCGGGAACGTGCCATGCGTAACCAGCCCGGCTTCGAAGTAGTTCTGCACGAAGGCGTGGCCCGACGTGTCGAGCAATGCCCCGGCAAACACGTCGACCCCCTGCGGCTTCGCGGGATCGGGGCGCCAGACCATCTGCCGGTATTGCGCGTAGACGCCGGTGCTCGACCCGAAATTCGCCGGCGTGCCGCCAGAGAACGCGAGCTTGCCACCCGTGGTGTTGTAGCGCGGGTCGGTGAAGTTCGACGTATCGTGATAAAACCCGACGTCGACCTTGGTGGGGTAACGCACATCGGACGCGCTGGTCGTGTAGCCGATCTCGACCGGGGTGTAGACGCCGGTGGCGTTCCGCGTTCCCCAGCCCGCGTCCCAGGGAAAGCCGGCACGCTTGTACTGGTAGGGATTCGACTCCGACGCGCCGGCACGGAGATAATAGTTCTTGGTGGGCCAGACGGAGAACTCGCCCGCCCAGGTGGAGATCGGCCAGAACGGCGAGTTGCTGTTCGACGACCAGTTGAAGGGCACCATGTTGCTGCAGATCGAACTGACGAACTGGCAATACAGCTCCGAAGTGCCGAAGTAGCTTGCCAACGTCGTTCGGCCGACGATGAAGCGCACATGGTCGTTGAACAGATGCTGGTCGAGCGTGAACTCGTTGAGCCGGGTGTTGTTGTCGGGACCGGACCCGGCGAGGAAGCCTTGCGAGAACCCGGTCAGGTTGTTGACACCTTGATTGAAGCCGCCGAAACGCGAATCGAGGCTGAAGTGGATGACGGAACCGTCCAGGCCCATCATCTTCTGCAGGTCGAAGTCGGCACCGTAGAAAGCCTCGTTATAGAACAGATTGGTGCGCTGCACCCCACCGGACGGCACGCCGTAGAGGGTTCCGGAATAGAAACCCTTGAGGTAGATGCCGTGCTTGGCAAGCATGTCTCCGAAGCCCGCAAGCGGCTTGCCCTGATCGAACAAATAGCCCGAGGCGGTCGGCGGTGGGGGCGTCGAATTGACCGGCGTCGGCCCTACCGTTTGCGGCTGCAGATTCGTCCCCGGCGGCGGCGTGCCGGTATTCTGCCCGTGCGCCCCGTCGATGAGCGCCAGGAAGAGCAACAGCAGGGCTAACAGGCGTGTGGTGCTACGAACTCTCATGCTCACACGCGATCTCCTATGACCGTCGGCATGCACCGGACCCATTTGTCTCCGGGATGCAACAAATCGACGAACTGCAACGGCCGTGCCACCTGGGTCGATCGCTTCCGCTGTATAAGGTGCAATATCCTCGGGCGCTTGCTTGCACGTGCCCGTTGAACAAGCACGTGGTGACAATTGGTGCAGATCTTTTGGCTCGCGTGGATTGCTGCTACCCAACCGGATGACCGTCCCGCTCCCCGCCCGCGACGCGCCTGGCATGATCATTGCGTCGACCACGCGCGCGGCGTGGAACCGGATGGAGGCATCGATGATGTCACGGCTTGCTTGCCTCGCTCGTTCCGTCCGCTACTTCTGACCGGGAGTGAACCATGCGCCGCCGCACGTTCACGCACATTGTCGCGTCCGCTGCGCTTATTGCCGCCCATCCCGCCTCGCGGCGCCGGGCGGCGGCCGCGGAGCCGCTTAAGGTCGGCTTCATCTATGTTGGCCCCGTCGGCGATTTCGGCTGGTCGTACGACCACGACCAAGCGCGCAAGGCGCTGCAGGACCATTACGGGGACAAGATAAGGACCACCTACGTGGAGAGCGTCCCGGAAGGACCGGACTCCGAGAACGTCCTGCGTGATCTGGCGGCCAAGGACCACAAGCTGATCTTCGCCACCTCGTTCTGCTGTTCTACCTGCTGGGTTGCGACGTACTGATCATGTTTCGGATCGCCCGGCGCCGGTCGCCGACCCGAGTGATCGCCTGATGCTGGCCAGTCTCCTCGTCAGCGTCGCCGCCGCCGGCACACCGTTGATACTCGCCGCGACGGGCGACCCTGCCGGGCCGTCTTCACGGCCGGCCAGCGACGCGTGGACGTGCTCGGCCCCATGCTCGAAGACGAGGCCGCCGCCCTGCAAATCGGGTTCTGGACGAAGGGCGAAGGGGGTTAGAAACACCACAATGAAACGTCGGGACTTCATCAGCACGACTGCCGCCGCCGCAGGCTCGCTCGCGGCCCCGCGCCTTGCGAAGGCTGGGATTGCCAACACGCTGATCTTTGTGCCGCAGGCCGACTTGGCGGTGCTCGACCCGGTCTGGGCGACTGCCTACGTGACCCGCAATCACGCCTTCCTGGTGTTCGACACGCTCTACGGCCTTGACACGAACTATCAGCCGCAGCCGCAGATGGTGGACGGCCACCTGCTGGAGAATGACGCGACGCAGTGGACGCTCACGTTGCGCGACGGCCTCCGGTTCCACGATGGCACCCCCGTCCTCGCACGCGACGCGGTCGCGAGCGTCCGGCGCTGGGCCTCGCGCGACGCGTTCGGCGCCTCGTTGCTCGCGATCACGGACGAACTCTCCGCCCCGTCCGACCGCGCGATCCGTTTCCGTCTCAAGAAACCGTTCCCGAACCTGCCGCTGGCCCTCGGGCGCGGCAGCAACACAATGCTGCCGGTGATGCCGGAGCGGCTGGCGAAGACGCCCGGCACGCAGCAGGTGACGGAAATGGTCGGCAGCGGGCCGTATCGGTTCGTCGCCAACGAGCGCGTGACGGGCTCCCGCGCGGTCTACCAGCGCTTTGCCGGCTACGTGCCGCGCAGTTCGGGCAACCCGAGCTTCACCGCCGGTCCCAAGGTCGCCACCATCGAGCGCGTCGAGTGGCGCACCATCCCGGACGCCGCCACCGCGGCGGCGGCGCTGCAAGCGGGCGAGATCGACTGGTGGGAACAGCCGACGGTGGACCTGCTTCCCGTGCTGCGGCGGGATCGCGCGATCGTAACCGAAGTCATTGATCGCGCCGGCAACATCGGCTTCCTGCGCGTGAACAGTCTCTATCCTCCATTCGACAACCCGGCGATCAAGCATGCGCTGCTCGGCGCGATCGATCAGCCGGACTTCATGGCGGCCGTGGTCGGGCCTGACCCGGAGCTGTGGCACGTGCCCGCGGGTGTGTTCACGCCGGGCACGCCGCTTGAAGTACAGACGGGGCTCGACCGATTTTCAGGCGCGCGCGATTACGGCCGCGTCAAGCGCGACCTTTCAGCCGCGGGCTACAAGGGCGAGATAGTGGTGATGCTGGCGGCCACCGACTTCCCGGCGATCAACGCACTCTGCGAGGTGAGCGCGGACATGTTCCGCAAGAGCGGGGTCAACCTCGACTATCAGGCGCTCGACTGGGGCACGGTGACCGCCAGGCGCAACAACCAGGAGCGTCCCGAGAAGGGCGGCTGGAACGCGCACTGCACGTATACCGCCGGCTACGACTTGCTGAACCCTGGTTCCAACCCGTCGCTCAACGCCGTCGGACGCGCGGGATTCGTGGGTTGGCCCACGGACCCGAGGCTTGCCGAGCTGCGCGCCGGTTGGTTCGACGCGACCGATCTAGCGGAGCAGCGCCGCATCTGCGCCGATATCCAGGCCCGGTTCTGGGAGGATCCGCCCTACTTTCCGCTCGGCCAGTTCTTTCAGCCGACGGCCTATCGGAACAACATCGGCAATATCCCGCGCGGTTCGTTCAGCCTGTTCTGGGGGATCACCAAGACCTGAACCAAGGACCATCCGCGTTGCGAGCCAGCCTCTAGCCGACTCGACATCGCCTCCGACTATGTCACCCGAGACATAGCTCGAGGAGCGCGATGCCAACGCGAGCACGGACACAGCAGCCGACGCTAACCGCCGAGAGCGTTTCTGAGGCCATGACCAATCTGGTGATCGAGGCTCTCCGCTTCATCCCGCAGGCCCGGGTGACCGACAGCGCCCGCGATTGGCTCGCCCACGCGGCTATGTCCCTCGATGATCCGCCCGACGCGCGACGCTTGGCCGACGCAGTCGGACTTGCATCGGACCTCGCGTTGTTCATGCCCTCGGCCAGCGGCATGACGGCGATCGACCGCCTGGCTCGCCATCGAAAAGCTGCCGACCAGGCCGAAGCGGCGGCGATCGGCGCGCTGCGGCAGGCACGGTTTCGCGTCATGCACGTCGATGCGCGCGAGAGCGAATGCGTCGTCCGGCTGCGTGACCTGGCGTCGAGCGAAATCCTGCGCGTCGTCGACAAACACCTTCCCCCGCCATGCATCGGCGTCTCCCTGGTCGGGCGAACGGCGCCGCTTGGAGACGACCGTCACGCGCTGATCGGCGCGACCACCCCACTCGACGATGCCGGACTTTCCGTCGCGCTGGGCTTCGTGCGCCCGAACGGGAGAGGGCTGGTCAACCCGCAACGCTGCGCCGAGGCGGTCTACCGCTACGTGGTCCGGCATGGCGGCCCGGAGATTCCCGGACTTAATCGCCCGCCCGAGGACGCCGAGGACGAGCTCTCGTTCGGACCGGAGGGCAACGAACTCGATGAGCTTGCCCATAGCTGGGCGAAGCCGGGCGCGGACACTGCTTCCGCCGAGGTGGTCCAACGAATACGCGACATGACAAGCCTCGATAATCTGCTGAACGCTCTCGGCTACTCCGTCCGCGCCCGCGAGGATCGTCGTGGACCGCTGGCTGATGCCTACGCTCGGATCGCCGCGATCCAGATCGAGACCATCCAGCTGCGAACCGCGAACGGGATGTCCGGTCTCTCGCTGGCCGCCGTCGCTGACGCCCTGTTCCATGAGATCACCGAGCACGGCATGCCGGCTGCGGCTCGTTTCCTGTTCGAGGACTTGCAGCGACGCTGCCGGACGGCCGCACCGGGCGGCACGGGAAGCGGCGATCTCGATCGCCTGATATCACGGATCCAAGCCCTGCGGGCCAAGACCGTCGAGCAGGGGTGCACGGAGCAAGAGGCGCTCGCGGCTGCCGAGAAGGTGGCCGAGCTACTGGATCGCTACGGCCTGTCGCTCAGCGCGATCGAGCTGGGTCGCGAAACCTGCCAAGGCATCGGCATCGACACCGGCCGCCGTCGCCTCGGACCGATCGACGATTGCGTGCCCTCGATCGCGATCTTCTTCGACTGCCGAGCCTGGACCGAGAAGGCCCGATCGGCAGCCATCCGGCACGTCTTCTTCGGCTTGCGCGCCGACGTCGAGGCGGCGCGCTACCTCTACGAGCTGGTCGAGCTCGCCTTCTCGACCGAAGCCGCGCTGTTCACGCGCGGTGAGTTCTACGCGGAGCTCGATTCGGGCGAACGTCGGAGTGCCACGAACTCTTTCCGGATCGGCCTTGGACGCGCAATCGCCGCCAAGCTGCGCAGCTTGCGTGAGGCGCGCGAAACCGCCCTACGTTCCTCCGGCCGGGACCTCGTCCCAATGAAGGCGGCAACGGTCGACGACGAGCTCGCCAAACTCGGGCTGCACTTTCGGGCGCAGGACCGGCCGTCAAGCCGTTATGTCATGACGGACGCCTACGAGGCTGGGCAAGCGGCCGGCCAGCGTTTCGAGTACCGTCCAGGGCTTGCCGC